>Ga0316218_1000067_pt1 | contig 148844 bp, 128 predicted proteins | sample TBH18003metaG_FD_203634 | JGI IMG/M metagenome (GOLD analysis project Ga0316218, IMG submission 203634) | Freshwater microbial communities from Trout Bog Lake, Wisconsin, USA - TBH18003 | ecosystem: Environmental > Aquatic > Freshwater > Lake > Hypolimnion/Profundal zone | place: USA... | reverse complement strand
TGCAAAGATTGTAGCCGCATGATCAATACCTTAAAATTCATTGTTTCCCACCCATTGAATAAGGCCAATAAGGCCGGGGCATTACTGCGCTTTGTACAATGGCAGGTACTATCGAGGATGAGCAGCGGCCCTGTTGTGCATGCCTTTACCGAAAAAAGCAAGCTATACGTATCTAAGGGCGAAACAGGAGCTACCGGCAATGTGTACTGCGGACTGCATGAATTCTATGACATGGGCTTCCTGCTGAACCTGCTGCGCCCCACCGACCTGTTCGTGGATATAGGGGCCAACATAGGCAGCTATACCATACTGGCAGCCGCAGAGATCGGGGCTGCAACTATTTCCATAGAACCGGTACCCGCAACATTTAAACGGCTTACTGCCAATATAGACCTGAATAAAATAAACAACCATACACACCCACTGAATATAGCAATGGGAAAAGAACAGGGGGTATTGCAGTTTACCAAGTCTTTCGATACAGTGAACCATGTAGCCACCGAGCAGGAAACAGATACCATAGACGTGCCGGTAGATACCCTGGACAACATACTGCAACAAAACAACCCCATACTACTTAAAATAGATGTAGAAGGGTTTGAAACAGAAGTGCTGAATGGCGCCGCTCGCACACTAACCAATGAATCGCTGAAGGCAATCATCATAGAGCTGAATGGTTCCGGCAACAGGTATGGATACAATGAGCAGCTGATACACGAAAAGCTCACCGGGCATGGGTTTCAGCCATTTGATTATGATCCCTTCACAAGAACATTGACTCCAAGATCATCATTCAGCGATGCCAATACGATCTACATCAGGGATACACAATACGTAACCGAAAGGGTGAAGAGTGCAAGAAAGGTAATCGTACTGGGACAGGCATTTTAGGTTACCTATTGCGCCAGCCAATATTTCCTCAGTAACCACTCCCCTACTGCCAGCAGCAGGATGATGAAGAAATACCATTTGCGGTCTACCAGCGGCACAGTTTCTGTGTCGGTTTGCAAAATAGGTTTCACCCGTTCATTATGGCTAATGCTGTCGTACAGTGATGCCACATTCTTTGATGGCACAAAGCCCCCGTTATATTTTTTGGCCAGGCCATAGAGCAGCGGGTAGTCCGCGCCACTCTGCATCAGCTCCAGCGGCATACTTTCCACCACAAAGCTGCCCGTTGCAGTATAGGGCTTATCATTATAAGTGGTATGTGCGGTATAAGTGTAGGTGCCACCGGCCCATATGCCTATGTTGATGCTGTATGCGCTGCCGGAGCGCTCAAAAGAAAAATTCTGCTTGCGGCCTGCACTGTCGGCTATAACCAGTTGCACATCTGGTGTGTTCACCTGTTCGTTATTGGCATTGAGCAGGTAGGCATTGAGCGATATGGCTTCCTGGTCGCTCCATACATACTTAGGCAGCGCTACCCGGAAAGGTTTTTCATTATTATTGGCCGAGAGGAAAGCAACCGTTTGGCGGATACACTCATCCACCACTGCATGGTCGCCGGTATTCTTGAACTCATACAGTCTCCATCGCCACAAGCCCTCGCCCATCAGCATGGCCGACGGCACAGCGCCCTGTTGCAGCACCCACAGCGGTAATTGCCCACCTGCGGCTCCGTTCTTTTGCAAGAATAGTATACCCGCGCCCGGGGCTACATTCACATTACCTGTGCTTACAGATAGTGGTGGCATTTTGTCGGTCACAGATAGTATCTGCTGCGGCAATATAAAGTTGCTGAAGGCAGTGTTGTATGCAGGTAGCACATCGTGCGGGCCTGCCTGCATTACGGTAGTATGCGTGAGCGTGCTGAGGCTGTTTACCGCTCCCATATCCGACTGGCCGGTGAGTATTAGCCATATGGGCTTACGGGCAGCAAGGAGATTGGCCGCGACCCTACTGCGCACAGACGGCAGCCCGTGCAGGATGATAACGTTATAACCGCTAAGCGATGTGGGGAAATTATCAGCAGACACCACTGTTACCCTATACGTTTCAAGACCGCTCAACGCTTCTTTAATGGCATTTACATCAGGGTGTGGCGAGGCAGATACAATGAGGATATTCTTCTTCTCATCCACCACTTCTACAAAAACATCTTTGCGGTTGTTGGCCACATTCTTTTCACCTTCGGCCTCGGGTACACTGATGGTGTAATGGTGCAAGCCCGCCTTGGTGGCCTTTACCGGGAAGGAAACCGCGCGGTCATACTTATCGGCATTTATAGCCAGTGGCACAGAAGATATCGTTTCCTCACCCTCTTTTATGGTTACACTGTTGTTGTATCCTTTACACAATTCAGCTATCAGGTCGGCACGTATCTCGAAGGTGCTGTTGAGTGTGGCTGTTTTGTTGGCATATACCGAAGTGATGCGTATATCTTTCTGCGCAGTACTGTCGCCAATGCCTACTGTATACATGGCGCTGTGCAACGACAGGTCCTGGTACAGCGGGTTAGATCCCTGGTTGTAGCGGCCATCGGTAGCCAATATCACGGCACCCAGGTTTTGCAATCCATAATACTCCTGCGCCCTTGCCAGCGCGGCAGATATATCTGTGGCAGGCTGGCGGTACCCAAAAAGGCTATCGGCCCGTACTGCGTCGCCAAAGCCCCACTGCACCACTTTATATTGTGTGGATAGCTTGGCGGTAAGATCCGTAATGTTTTTGCGGTAAGTGGCAGAGTCGTTGCCCAGCGCATTGGCTATGGAGCGGGAGTCATCCTGCAGCAGCAGCACTATGGGCTTCTCCGTTACATTGCGGGTAATGTTGATCACGGGCACCAGCAACAGCAGCAGGGTGAAGAAAACCACCAAACTGCGCAATAAAGAAGTAAGCCATGGATAAGGCACCTGCCTGCGCTTATCTGCCCTATATACCCAATAACCCGCCGCAGCTGATAGAATAACTGCTATTAACCAAAAAATCCACTGCATGAAGCGGCAAGCTAAAGAAAAATTCAAAAAAAGAATGGTAATTGTAGCTTAAATAGTGATATTTGTAGGGCTTTTTACAACCATATAATTTTCCTGCATTTATTATGACTAAGATCATACCTCTTTTCGCATTGCCATTTTTGCTATTAGCAACTCCTTCATCAGCCAAAGGGCATGGAGGCGGAGGCCATCATGGCGGCGGAGGCGGACACCACAGTAGTGGTGGCCATGTGGCAGCACGCAGCAGCGCCGGCGGCGGCCATGCCACTGCGCGGGGCAATGCACCACAGCAACGCCCTTCCTCTAATGGCTTGGCTAACCACCAGTTTGTGAGCAGGAGGCCCGCAAGCGCATCGAGGGCTCCCGTACAGGTAGCCAGCCCCAGGGCAGGCATCAGAACACCGGAAAACAGCTACAGGGTAACGCCGGCAGGTGCCCGCGTGAGTACTGCGTATTCAGCTCCATATTATCCAAATGAACATTGGGGGTATTATAATCCCTATTATGGATACGCACCTTTCTACGGTTATCCCGGCTATGCAATGCTCAGCTTTGGCGCCGGTTTTTATTACACACCGCATTATGGTTATGCAGGCGCACCTTACAACAGCGGCTACAACAACAGCAATGACGCATACAACAACAATAGCGAAGTGGACGGCTATGAGATGCAGGGATTTGTGGTTTATGAGCGCGATACGATACAGGGTATTGTGACCATGGAAAAAAATAAAGTAGAGGTACAAAATGTAGACTCGGGCAAGCATTACGACTACTCCTTCAAAACAAAAAAAGCAGGGCTTACCTACATCACACTATATGAATCAGACAGCAGCAACAACCAGTTGAACCTGGTACGCCTGCCAGGCGATAAAAAAAATCTCTGGCGCGTGATACATGAAGGCAAGCTGAACATCTACGATAAGCGCCGCGGCTTTATATACTCCCCCGATGATGTGGACATGAAAACCATAAAAGTAGTCTACAACGGCCAGTCTGAAGCCTTATACGCACACTCGGTAAGCGATGCCAAGCGCAAACTCACTGAATACGTGAACACTGCCTACAACAGCCACCTTGACCCCAAGAACTTTACGTGGAAAGAGCTGCTGGTGTATATAGACAAGCTGGATTGATAATATTATTTCCGTAATTTTGTATAGTGCAAAACAAGGCTCAAATATTAGAACGTATAAAAAACTCTGTAAAAGAAACAGCGCCCGATGCCACGCTGATCCTATACGGCTCCTATGCCCGTGGCGATGAGAGCGAGGATTCTGATATAGACTTGCTGGTGCTGGTAAGTGAGGAAAAGCTAACAAGGAAAATGAAATAAAAATAAAGGACCCGTTGTACGATATAGAAACCGATACCGGCATTATTATAAGCCCATTGGTGTTGCCAAGAAATACATGGATCACAAGGCATCGGATCACACCATTTTATGAGAATGTTGGTAAAGAAGGTATTGCGTTATGAAAACTTTAGCGAAAGAAGATATTGTCACGTAAAAGATAAATAAGGCGAAAACGACCTTAAATGACGTTGACTTCCTTATCGAGCATGACTTTTTAGACACAGCTATAGACAGAATATTCCACGCCTCTTTTTATGCTGTAACAGCATTACTTGTACATCATAATATTGACACTAAAACACATAAAGACACACGGCTGATGTTAAGCCTGCATTTCATAAAACCGGGCATTCTCAGTATTTCGGCCGGTTCTTTCTACAAACATCTTTCTGATAAAAAGCTATTCGCAGAATATGAAGATTTCATAGTGCTTGAAAAAAATGAGGTTACCGGCCTTCTCTTACCTGCGGTGAACCTTGTAAAAGAAATAGAGCAGATCATCGCCAATAAATAGCCTCCCATATACATTTTTATTTATACCAAATCTTAAACAAAACGTATTACTTTTGAGCGTTCAAAAAAACACTCAAAACTATTAATACACATGGCTAAGATCAAAGTAACAAATCCCGTTGTGGAATTGGATGGCGATGAAATGACGCGCATCATCTGGAAGTACATCAAAGAAAAACTCATCCTCCCTTATCTCGATATAGAAATCAAGTACTATGACCTGGGCATAGAACACCGTGATGCCACCAACGACCAGGTAACTATTGATTCGGCAAATGCCATTAAGCAATATGGCGTGGGCATCAAGTGTGCCACCATCACTCCTGATGAAGAGCGTGTAAAAGAATTCAGCCTGAAGCAGATGTGGAAGAGCCCTAACGGCACTATCCGCAATATACTGGATGGTACTGTATTCCGCGAGCCGATAGTGATGAACAACATACCCCGGCTGGTGCCCAACTGGACTGCGCCTATCTGCATAGGACGCCACGCATTCGGCGACCAGTACCGCGCTACAGACTTCGTGGTAAAGGGCAAGGGTAAGCTCACCATCAAATTTGAAGGTGATAACGGCGAGACCATAGAGCATGAAGTATATAACTTCAAGGGCGATGGCGTAGCCTTGGCTATGTACAATACCGATGAGTCGATCATGGGTTTTGCCCGTGCCTGCTTCAATATGGCGCTGTCTAAACAATGGCCACTGTACCTCTCTACCAAGAACACCATCCTGAAAAAATATGATGGCCGCTTCAAGGATATCTTCGAGAAAATATACAACGAAGAATTCAAGGCTGAGTTTGAAAAGAACAAGATCACTTACGAGCATCGCCTCATAGATGATATGGTGGCCAGCGCACTGAAATGGCACGGCAACTTTGTCTGGGCCTGTAAGAACTACGATGGCGACGTACAGAGCGATACAGTGGCGCAGGGCTTTGGCTCACTGGGCCTTATGACCTCTGTACTGATAACCCCCGATGGCGACACCATGGAGGCAGAAGCAGCGCATGGCACCGTTACCCGCCACTACCGCGAATACCAGAAGGGCAATCCAACCAGCACCAACCCCATCGCATCTATCTTTGCATGGACCAGGGGCCTGGCCTTCCGCGGTAAGCTGGACAACAACGAGGAGCTCATCAAATTCTCTCATGCGCTGGAAGCAGTGTGTGTAGAAACCGTACAGAGCGGCAAGATGACCAAGGACCTGGCCGTATGTATACATGGCAACAAAGTAAACCATGGCGAGCACTACCTCTACACCGAAGAATTCCTCGATGCACTGAACGAAGGATTGAAGACAAAGCTGGCGTAAGCCGGCAACTATATTAATACTGCAAAGCCTGTATCAACAAATGATACAGGCTTTGTTATTTTAATGGCTCGGTTATTATACCATTAACCAAAAAACACACTTATGGGCATCTGGGCAATATTAGCAGTATTAGTTGTAGTGGCATTCCTTATCAAAGGCGGGCATCATGTATATCATACCCGCAAGGCACGCAGGGCAGGCTCTGCGAAGCAAACACCCACGCATTAATTGCTAAACAACAAAGCCACTCATTAAGTGGCTTCATTACTATTATCAAGCGAGGGTGCAATTACATTTCCAAAAGAGCCTTCACCGGGTCCTTACCTATGAGCAGCAGCTCAGGGTTCTCCAGCAATTCTTTTACCCTTACCAGGAAACCTACTGATTCACGGCCATCTATGATGCGGTGATCGTAGCTAACGGCTACATACATCATCGGGCGTATCTCTACCTTACCATTGATGGCCATAGGCCTGTCCTGTATCTTGTGCATACCCAGTATAGCCGACTGCGGTATATTGATGATAGGCGTAGACATCAGCGACCCGAACACACCGCCGTTGGTGATAGTAAAGGTGCCACCTGCCATTTCATCGGGGCTTAATTTGCTGTCGCGGGCTTTTTTGGCCAGCTCCACTACCTTTTGCTCTATACCTGCCATGCTCAGGCTCTCCGCATTGCGGATCACCGGCACCACCAGGCCCTTAGGTGCAGATACGGCTATAGATATATCGCAGTAGTCGTGGTACACAATGGCATCGCCATCTATATAGGCATTCACAGCGGGCCACTCCTGTAGCGCCACGCAGCAAGCCTTGGTAAAGAACGACATGAAGCCGAGATTGACACCATGCGTTTCTTTAAAGCCATCTTTATATTGCTTGCGCACTTCCATGATGCGCGTCATATCCACTTCGTTGAATGTGGTGAGCATGGCCGTGCTGTTCTTGGCTTCTACCAGCCTGCGGGCTACCGTCTTGCGCAGGTTGCTCATCTTTTCCCTGCGCTCTTCGCGGGTAAAGGCGGCATCGCCACCCTTACGGCCGGGGTTGGCCAGCGCTTCCAGCACATCGTTCTTCAGTATCTTTCCATTGCTGCCTGTGCCTGTTACTACTGCGGGCTTAACCTGCTTATCGCTCATGATGGCCTGAGCCACCGGTGTTGCTTTTACATCAGTTGGCAATGCCTCTTTAGGGGCGGCAGGGGCTGCGGCGGCCTTGGGGGCATCAGCCTTAGGCACTGCGGGTGCAGCAGCCGGTGCGGCAGGTGCGCCTTCTGGCTTGGCTGCCTTGTCGTCTATAGAGCAGGCCAGGTCGCCAATGTTGAGTGTAGCGCCTTCTGTAGCTACTATATGCAGTATACCTGCCTGTTCGGCATTCAGCTCAAAGGTTGCTTTCTCTGATTCCAGTTCACACAGCACTTCGTCCCTGTTCACATAGTCACCTTCTTTCTTCACCCATTTTACCAGGGTTACTTCGCTGATTGATTCGCCTACAGTAGGCACTTTTATATCTATCATGTTTAATTATTGTTTATGCTGCGGATGGCAAATTTACCAAACTCGCCACTATAAAGCAAAGAAGAAAAAAGGAATAATACATATTATCATAAAAGTTTTTTACTATCTTTGAGCTGTAAAGGTGATGGTGTCCCACCTACTGAACCGCCGAAAGGCTGATGGCGCCTACAAATAAATTCTTTATTGAGATTTTAAATTTGTAGGCATGTACCAACTTGATCGCCCAACGGGGCAATTATCCATCGCTAAGAACCTCCTTACCTGGACACTATTACTCACCCCATTGTCTTTAACCGTAGGCTCGATTGTGGCCCTCTTCCTGTGGCTGCTCGACTGGGCTACCCACACCCGCTGGGCCAATGAATGGCTGCTGTACCTGTTGCCGGTAGCCGGTGTGGCCATATACTGGCTTTATAAACTTTGGGGCAAAAACTCGGAGCAGGGCAATAACCTCATCATGGACGAGATACACCAACCGGGTGGTGGTGTGCCGCTCCGCATGACACCGCTGGTACTGTTCACCACCATCATCACGCATTTATTCGGTGGCTCGGCAGGCCGGGAAGGCACTGCGGTGCAAATGGGCGGCAGCATAGCCGGCCTTTTTGGCAAGTGGTACAAGCTATCGCCCGAACGGCTGAAGATACTACTGATGGCGGGTATAGCCGCAGGCTTTGGCGCAGTGTTTGGAACACCTGTAGCTGGTGCTATCTTTGCACTGGAGGTACTCACTATTGGCGCCATCCGCTACGAGGCGCTCTTACCCTGCTTCATCGCCTCCTTCCTGGCACATCTTACAACTTCAGCATGGGGCATACACCACACCCAGTACCACATCCACAGCTTACTCCGCCCCGATACATTTTTATTACTACCAATAAATATTAAGGTACTACTCGAGGCCATCATGGCCGGTGCAGCCTTCGGATTAGTTGCTTATCTTTTTTCAGAGCTTACCCATACCATAAAGAACACCGCAAAAAAGATCATCCCTATAGAATGGCTGATACCTGTAGCGGGCGCCGCACTCATCATCGCACTCACCTTTATGCTGGGTACTACCGACTACCTCGGCATAGGTGTTACCGGCAAAGATGTATATAGCGTAAGCATCGTCAGCGCATTCCAAACAGGTAATTGTACTTACTGGAGCTGGTTCTGGAAACTACTGTTTACAGCCATCACATTAGGCACAGGTTTTAAGGGCGGTGAGGTAACGCCCTTGTTCTTCATCGGCGCAACACTTGGTAATACCATTGCCTTCCTGTGCGGCGCACCCGTAGATCTGTTTGCCGCCATGGGCTTTATAGCAGTATTTGCAGGCGCTACCAATACCCCCCTCGCCTGCACCATTATGGGCGTAGAGCTCTTTGGTGGAGAGTACACCCTATACTTTGCAGTAGCCTGCTTTACTGCCTACTATTTCAGCGGCCACACCAGCATCTACCATGCACAACGCATAGCCGTAAACAAACACGGAACCACCGTCAACGAAGGCACAACGCTAAAAGAAATACGCAACACATGGATAGAACGCAATATGGAATTATTTAGGAAATGGCTGGGTAGGAAATAGATGTTAACCACTTCCATTTAATATATTTATCTTAGCTACTAAACAAATAAACTCCTCAAAATGAAGCTTACAACCTTAGCTATATTCTGTTTATTGCTCCTCTCCTGTTCAAGCAAGCAACATAAAAATTCGCTTGCAAATGAAAAAATAAAAGGCAATGTAAAATCAGTAGTTGAATATAGCTATACCGTTTATGATGATACTATTAATCGCTTAGATTATAAATCGAGGCACAGTTACGATAAGAATGGAAATGAATTTGAAACAATCAACTACAATTCCGATGGCAATTTAAATTGGAAGACACTTACTTTTTATAATAAAGAGGGCGCAATGATTGAGGAAGACTATTACAAACCCGATGGACTTAGAGACAAATTCATTTATCATTATGATGCCAATGAATATTCCATTGGCTTCGATGACTATTTTGGTGATAGTCTAAATAAGATATCCAAAACAGTAGATAAAAATGATGTAAAGGGCCATCTACTTGAATCAGACCATTATAATTATAATGGCACTTTAGCCTTCACCACTACATATAAGTACGATGCACAGGGAAATCAAATTGAAATGAAAATGTTTCAAAAAGGCAATCAATATAATTTCACTTCAAAATCTAAATATGATAGCCAAAACAACGAAACTGAAAGCGAAAAATTTAACGAGCACGAAAGTTTAATGGACAAAACACTTTACAAATATGATAGCGCCGGTGTACTAATTGAGATTCGCACTTTTGACAACTCTGGTCATTTAGCGAATAGCACTAAATATAAGTACGAATATGATGCAACGGGTAATTGGTTGCTAACAACAGCTTTCATCAATGATGTACGGTCAAATATTATAAGGAGAGAAATAGTGTATTATTAAAGTTGCTGATGGTATTTGAACAACAATAGCTCTACTGTAATAAATCCTAACTTTGTAAAAAACAAGCCTAATGAAAGCAATAGGTAAAACACGCGATAACACAGCAAAAAAGGAAAAGGCTCAAAAGCCCAAGAGAAAATTAGGGATATTAGAAGGTAAAGGAAAAATAAAATTCCTTCCTGACTTTAAAATGTCAACAGAAGAATTTTTAGGTTTATAAACCCTCTCTTTCCGTACAGCAAATATCAGTAGAAGCCCCTTTAGGGGTTTGGGGGTTTTTCTACTCCACCCAATCACAAATAAACACATTGGTATCATGGCCACCGCCATTGTTACGGTTGGAGCTGAAAATGAACTTCTTGCCATCGGGCGAGAACATAGGAAAGGCATCAAAGCTATCGTCGTGCGAGATGCGCTCCAGCCCTGTACCATCTAGGTTGATGAGGTACATATTGAACGGGAAACCGCGCTCATATTCATAGTCTGATGCAAATACGATCTTTTTGCCACTTGGCGTGAAAGCAGGTGCCCAGTTGGCTTTGCCGAGGTGCGTTATTTGATGAGCATCTGAGCCGTCTGCATTGGCTATGAACAGCTCCATGTGGGTAGGCATCACCAACCCTTGTGCCAGCAGATCTTTGTAGTCCTTTATCTCTTCAGGCGTTTGCGGGCGGCTAGCGCGCCATACGATCTTCTTGCCATCCGGAGAGAAACACGCCCCGCCATCATACCCCAGTGTATTCGTGATCTGCTTTACATCGCTGCCATCCAGATTCATCGTGTACAGGTCTATATCACCGTTGCGCATACTCGTGAAGATAATGCGGTCGCCCTTTGGCGATATGGTAGCCTCGGCATCATAGCCGGGTGTACTGGTAAGGCGCTTGGTGATATTGCCGTCCAGGTCGGCAACAAAAATATCGTAGCTGTCATAGATAGGCCACACATATTTTTTGATCACGTTCCTATCCGGCACCGGCGGGCAGGTATCCATAGCCAGGTGCGTAGAGGCATACAGGAAGTGTTTGTGATCAGGCATCAGGTAGGCGCAGGTAGTCCGGCCCTTGCCGGTACTCACTTGCTTGTACTTAAATTTATCTTTCGCGGTCTTAGGTATAGAACCATAGTATATACGGTCGCACATGATACCCTCCTTAGGGTTGGTGCGCTGGAAAGTGATGTGCTCATTATCAAAGCCAAAGTAAGCCTCGGCATTATCACCGCCGGTAGTAAGTTGCTGCAGGTTCTTGAAATGCTTCTCATCAGGATAAGCCAAGGGCTTCTGCTCCTGCGCTTTGGCTATAAGGCCGGCTGATAATAGGAATGCTGTAAAGAGACCTTTGGAGATAGTATGTGTTGATATCATATAATACAATATGCGGCAAAACTAATTCAATGCCAAGCGAATAAAGATGAGCAGAAAGCCTGTTTTGTCAGATAAGTGTCAAACTTCATCAGTTCATTTTATCCACCACGCTATCCACCTGTCGCTTTATCTTTGCTACTGTAGCGGTCTGTTTCTTGTTCTCGTTCACATCCAGCGATTGCTTTTGTGCCAGTGTTCTTTCTTCCAGCACCTTGCGCATGTTCTCGGCTTTTTCCATGTAGTCGGTCAGCATTATTTCACGCTTGTCCACTTTTGCCAGTCCGTCAAACAGTTTTTTGTTGCCTTTCAGGTAGCCTGCATAGTGTGCCAGGTCATCGTTGTAGGTGGCTATATGGTCCAGGTATTCTGTTGCAGCTTCCTTATAGTCCGTTTTCAGGTTCTCATTGGTGCTATTCCATTTCTTGTATTGCTCCATCGCTTTCAGGTTCTTTTTATAGAGGTCCATCTGCGCTAGTTGTATTTTCTGCCTGTTGTCGTGCGCTACGGCTATGGAGTCAAAGTTGGCGCAGTAGTATTTCTGTAGCGTATCTGCTCTATGGTATTTCAGTTCTCTGAACTGTCCCCCGTAGGTGATCACCTCATCGTCATAGTTATCATTCATCCTCAGCCGCGACTTTGTTTCCAGTACCAGCACCGAGTCGGCCATCCCCAGGTAGTTGGCCAGTGAGTCCAGCCGTTTGCTGTTCTCGTCCTCCAGTGTCTTTATCTTGTCGTCCTGGTCCAATATTGCTGTTTGCAGGTCTTTGATGCGTTCCTTGCGTGCGGTTATAGAGTCGCGCAGGGTCATTACCTCCGGCGAGTTGGCTTTTTTCTCCGTTTTGCCGGTTACTACGGCATCAATCTGGTTAGGGTCTATAGCCCGCTCCCTTTTGCGCACAGCCTGTGCTTTTTTGCCCAGCTTGTCGTTCTTCGATTTGGTAGCATGTGCATACTTCTTTTCCTCTGCCATCAGGCGCTTATCATCGGTCTTTATCTGCCGTATGTCTTTCTTCGCTTCCTGGTTCTTGGTCTTGTTCTTTTTCTTCAGGCCATTGTACTGCTCCGGGAAATCTTTCTTCTGCTCCTTAATGTACTCTTCCGATTTTTTCAGCGAATAAGAAGCATCCTTTACCAGTGCCTTGCTTTCCAGTATAGTACTGTCTGTAAATGCCTTCTCCAGCTTTGCCGATGCTTTGAAAGCATACTTCTGCGCCAGGGCCATCGGGTATCGTTTATTGAATTCATAAGCCCTGTCGGCCATATCCATAGTACGTTCCTGCTCTGTCAGCTCACTGATCTTTGCCAGCTCGGGGTTCTTATTGCTCACCTTACTTATCGCATTGAACTTCTTCACCGCGCTGTCACCTGTTTCAAATACCTGTAGCGGCATAGCTGTGTCGCTCAGTTGCCACAAAGGGTCTGTGGGCAGGTGTTTCAGCTTAAAGACAGCGGGGTCCTGCAAAAAGTAGGAAGTGTCGTATTTGAATTGGAATTTCAACTTCTTCGTGTAGGTCATTTTCCTGCGCAGTATCTTATTCAGTATCACACCCATCTTGGTGGGTGCTTGCACCAGGCCGCCCGCGCCCCAGGTAGGGTCGGCAAGTTCCCATTGGCCGTCTACCATCACCGCGCACCACTCGTGGCGGGGTATGTACATCTTATCGCCATTGTCAAATATCCAGTCTTTTGCATAGCCATCCACTGCTACTGCTTTCATCCCGGCCTCTTTGCACATCTCCACAAACAGCGTAGAATACCCCTCGCACAATGCCCGCCTGCCCTTCAATACCTTATCGGCCTTGGGGTGCGTGAAGCTCTGCTTTTTCAGCGACTTCACGTCGTACTTAATGTTGTGGGTGATCCAGTTATAGATCGCATTGGCTTTCTCCCGCTCACCGGTAAGGCCATCGCACAGGTAGTGGGTCAGTTCTTCGTAATTTTTAGTGGCGCTGCCGGGCGCTTTAATACCAATAGACGTATCCACCTGTGCCTTTCCGGCAAATGAGCACAATACCAGCAAACACAATAAGAGTATATTTTTATTCATAAGCGCACCTGTTTTGATCTGTAACTGCCTGTTTGTAAACAAAGCACGTGAAAATAGTCTTTTTTATATAATAGACAAAGTATACGGCACACGGCACGATGTTTTTCAATACATTCATGAAAGAATAAACGCACATCATGGCCAACCAATTAAAAACACAATGCTGCATAGCAGGCAGTGGACCGGCAGGTATGATGCTGGGGTTTTTACTTGCGCGTGCCGGAATAGAAGTAGTGGTACTTGAAAAACATGCCGATTTCTTTCGCGATTTCCGTGGCGATACTATACACCCCTCTACATTCCAATTGATGCACGAGCTGGGCCTGCTCGATGAGTTTCTCAAAGTACCCCACCAGGAAGTGAAACACCTTGAAGTGGTCTTTAACGGAGAATCTATACAGCTTGCAGATTTCACACACCTCAATGTAGCAAAGCCGGTGCTGGGCCTCATGCCGCAGTGGGACTTCCTGAAATTCCTGCAAACACATGCAGCAAAGTACCCCACTTTCAAACTCATCCTGGAGGCAGAAGTAACTGACATAATAAAAGAGAAGGGAAGAATAACAGGCGTAACCGCTACTACAAAAGACGGCACGCTGGATGTATTTGGAGATATAGTGGTAGCTACCGACGGTCGGGGTTCTGTATTGAGAAAAAAAGCAGGCTTAAAAGTGGTCGCATCCGGTGTGCCAATAGATGTATTGTGGTTCCGGGTTTCAAGACAGCAGGATGATCCTGCACAAACTTTTGGCCGCTTCGATCATGGCCGTATCATGGTGCTGCTCAACAGGGATGAATACTGGCAGTGCGCCTACCTCATTGAGAAAGGTACCTACCCACAGGTGCAGCAGAAAGGCCTGCCTGCGTTTTATAAAGAGCTCTCCGGGGTATCGCCATTCCTCGCCAACAGGATGCCCGAGCTCAAAAGCTGGGACGACATCAAGCTCCTGAGTGTGGATATAGACCACCTCGAAACATGGTACACCGATGGCCTGCTGTGCATAGGAGATGCCGCTCATGCTATGTCACCAATAGGTGGCGTGGGCATTAATCTCGCCGTGCAGGATGCCGTGGCTACAGCCAATATCCTCTACGAGCCTTTAAGCCGCGGGAAGGTTATAACCACCGATATTTTACAAAAGGTGCGGGATCGGAGAACGTTCCCTACCAAAGTGATACAAAGAGTACAGATCTTCATACAGAACGGCATTATGAGCCGAAGGTCTGCCATCTCAAAAAGTGAAAAGCCGCCCCTTCCTTTCCGCCTGATCAAGGCTTTCCCATTGCTGAGCCGCATACCCGCATGGATCGTGGGTATAGGCGTACGCCCGGAGCATGTGAAGACGCCGTAAAAGAAATGACTTATTTTTTTCTTAACAGTGATTGATACAATTTTCGCTCACTTTTCGATAGTTATTTGCTGAAAACCTATAAACACAGACAGCGCTCCTATTTCGTCCTCTGTTAACTCTTCCATACACAATTCTATTACTTCCTTGAGATTCACCCATAATTCTTCCAGGCTTTGAGCTTGCGTGTGCGCGCCGGGCAAAGCAGGCACAGATGCGGTATAAACCCCCGCCTCATTATCCCGCTCTATCTGGGCTGTGAAAGTGTACTGCTGCATATCCAAATTTACCAAAATAACGATCGTATGCCTGGAAATAGTGGTGGCCATATAGCGAAAATGAGATAGCCATCCACTTACCATCCTGTTGTATTCATTCTGTTATTATGTTGCTGCACATGTATGGAAATGGCATTTTTTTGTTATCTTTGGTATATGTTAGGACTAAGCACAAAAGGCTCTACAAATACCAATTTATTGCAGATCAATATACCTGATGAATTAAAGGGAATTGATTTGCAAATCATCATTTTGCCTTCTAACAAAGAAAATTCCGAAATTGAATTTTTCACCTCTGATGAGTTGCAGCTTTTATCAAAAATAAATATAGGTACGCCACTCGATGATAATGAAGATTATAGCAAATGGTAGGTGAAATTCATTTAGCAAATATTGGTTTTACAGATGCTACTGCATCAAAAACAAGGCCTGTATTATTGTTGAAAACAAATACTTTCAATGATTTTATTTATCTCCCGCTCACCACTAATAATCTTACTAAAGGCATCAGTATTGATAATAGCAAGCTGAAAGATGGCTTTTTACCTAAAACCTCAATTGTAGTATATGAGAAACCCGGAGTAATTGCAAAACAATTACTACTCAAAAAAATAGGTACGCTTAATCCACTTACTTATAAAGAAATAATCAATGAGTTAATTACTTTTTTACAGAAATAACTCCATCTAACGCCAAGGTCTATTTCAGCCCCGCAAACCTTACCTTTGCACCCTCTTATGCACTATGTTTCAGCAACCGGGATCAGTAAATCCTACGGAATAAAACCACTCTTTACCAATATCACTTTTAATATCAGTGAAGGGGATAAAATTGCGCTCATTGCCCGCAATGGCACCGGCAAAAGTACCCTGCTCAAAATACTCGCCGGCAAAGACAATGTAGAAGAAGGGACCGTATGGGTACACAAAGATGTGACTGTAGCCCTTTTTGAGCAGGAGCCGCAGTTTGCCGAGGAGCTTTCTGTGCTGGATAATATCTTCCATTACAAGCATCCTGTGGCCGAGGCCATGCGCAACTACGAAAAGATACTGGCCGAGGGCAGCAAAGACACTGATGGCCTCACAAATGCCCTCGCACGGCTGGATGAGCTGAATGCGTGGGACTTTGAAGCCAAGGTACACCAGATACTCAATAAGCTGAATGTTCAGAACCTGGACCAAAAAGTAAAGACCCTCTCCGGCGGACAGCGCAAGCGTGTAGCCCTTGCGCAAGTGCTTATAGATATAGGTTTCGAGCACAAGCATGTATTGCTCATAATGGATGAACCCACCAACCACCTGGATGTGGAAATGGTGGAGTGGCTGGAGAACTACCTCAACCAGCAAAAAGTAACCCTGCTCATGGTCACCCATGATCGCTACTTCCTGGAGGATGTATGCGATGTCATCTGGGAGATAGACGAAGAAAAACTGTACACCTACCAGGGCGACTACCAAAGCTACCTCGAAAAGAAAGCAGCGCGTATAGAGAACACCGTAGCCAATATAGACAAAGCCAAGAACCTCTTCCGCAAAGAACTGGAGTGGATGCGCAAGCAGCCCAAAGCACGTACTACCAAGTCGCGCAGCAGGGAAGATAATTTTTACGAAATAGAAAAGAAGGCCAAGCAGAAGGTGGTAGACAACCAGGTGGAACTGCAAATGAAAATGCAGCGCCTCGGTGGCAAAATAGCCGAGCTTAAGAAGGTCTACAAAAGCTATGGCGACAAGGTCATACTCAAAGGCTTCGATTATACGTTCAAGAAAGGCGAGCGCATTGGCATCATCGGTAAGAACGGTGCAGGCAAAAGCACCTTCCTGCAAATGCTGCAGGGCCTGGAGCCACAGGACAGCGGTAAGATCAACATAGGCGATACTGTAGTCTTCGGCAACTTCTCGCAGCAAGGGCTGGAGATCAAGGAAGATATGCGCCTCATTGAGTTTGTGAAGAACATAGCCGAGAATTTTCCGCTGGCCGATGGCAGCACACTCAGCGCTTCACAGTTCCTTACGCTGTTCCTCTTTCCACCGGAGCAGCAATATACTTACGTATCCAAGCTGAGTGGTGGCGAGAAGAAACGCCTGCAATTACTGGCAGTGCTGTTCCGCAACCCCAACTTCCTCATTCTCGATGAGCCTACCAATGACCTTGATCTCCCTACCCTTTCCGTACTGGAAAACTTCCTGAGCGACTACCGTGGCTGCATACTCATTGTATCGCACGACCGTTACTTTATGGACAGGCTGGTAGATCACCTGTTTGTGTTTGAAGGTAATGGCGAGGTGCGCGACTTCCCCGGCAACTACAGCAACTACCGCATTGAGGAGCGCGCAAAAGAAAAGAATAAAGACGAGCCTAAAAAAGCAGCAGTGACAGAGACACCGGCAGCAGCGCCCCCAACACCCGAAAAAAAGAAATTCTCCTTCAAAGACAAGCGCGAATACGACCTGCTGGAGAAAGAGATAGCAGCCTTCGAAGCCGAGCGTGCCACCATCACAGAAAAAATGATGGATCCCAACCTTAACTACGACCAGATACAGCAGATCAGCAACCGCCTCACCCACATTACCCGGCTACTCGAAGAAAAAGAAATGCGCTGGCTCGAATTGAGCGAATATATATCATAGATCAAATTAATTTCTTTATCTTGCACACGTATTTTAAAAACAAGATCAATACAATGAAAATAATCAAACTTACCTCACTGGCCCTAGTATTGCTGGTATCCGGCATCAGCAACGTTAAAGCACAAACTGCTGACGACATCATGCAAAAACACATTACTGCAATGGGTGGCGTTGATAAATGGAATAGCATTAAGACATTGAAAATGACCGGCAGCATAAATGCAGGCGGAATGGAAGTGGCTATTAAGCAAACGATGGTTACAGGTGAGCGTATGCGCATGGATATGGCCATTATGGGTACCAACAATTTCATCATCGTTACGCCTGAGGGCGGCTGGGCATATATGCCTATTCAGCCCGGCTCTGACAAAATAATACCCTTACCTGCCGACCAGGTAAAAATGCAGAAAGACCAGATGAACCTGAAAGCTGGCTACCTGATGGATAAGTCTAAGATCAAAAGCATGCAGTATATAGGTAATGATACGGTAAACGCACTGGCTTGCTACAAACTGAAAGTAACAGATAACGACGGCAATGAACAAACTGCTTATATAGATATGAGCAGCTACTACCTGCTGCGCAGCGAAAAAAAGACTAAAATTCAGGATCAGGAGCAGGAAGTAGCTGTAAACTTCAGCAACTTTCAGAAATTGCCCGAAGGCATTGTAATGCCTATGACCATTGGCTCAGAGCAAGGCGATATTACATTCAAAACTATAGAGATCAACAAACCTATTGACGAAAAAATATTCACCCCGGTAGTACCTGCTGCTACCCAAGATGGCGAAACAGAACCTCCAAAAAAAGAGATCAGCAAATAATCACTGCTTCACTTTTTCAAATGGCTGCTTCCCACAGAAGCAGCCATTTTTATTTTCTATCTACCGTCGTGTTTGTAAATATGTACATTAGCGGCAAATCGAAACAATGAAATTCATCAAGCTGATCTTTTTCACGCTAACAATGGCACTATCAGGCACATCCGCTTTAAAAGCACAAAATGCCGAAAAGATCCTCAAAAAGCATATTGCAGCAATGGGTGGCAACAAGTGGAATGACATCAAAACCATAACCATCACCTCCCACACTAAGGCGCTCAGCATGGAAGTTGATGGCAATGAAACAATGGATGTTACTAAGGAAAAGATGCGCATAGACATGACTGTTATGGGAACTGACTGCTACATCATAGTAACGCCTGAAGGCGGCTGGGGATATATGCCGGCCCGGGGAGTAATGCCTTTACCCGCAGATGATGCAAAGGAACAATTGAAGAAAATGAACTTCCGGGACGAATACCTGATCGACAAGTCTAACATAAAAAGCATTGAATATGCAGGCAATGACACCATCAACAATGTGCCTTGCTACAAGCTAAATGTCACAGGCAAAGATGATAACACACAAACTGCTTTCTTCGATATCGCTACCTATTACCTGGTGTGTTCGGTGAAGCACGTAAAGACAGCGGAACATAATTTCGACATGACCTTCAATTACAGCAACTTTCAGGCAATACCGGGAAGTGGTATTATTATGCCCATGACCACAACCTCTGAACACGGTACTGTAACCTACAAAACTATAGAGATCAACAAACCTATTGACGAAAAAATATTCATCCCGGTAGCACCTGACGCTACACAAGCCGGCGAAACAGAACCTCCTAAAAAAGAGATCAGCAAATGATCACTTCTTCACTTTTTCAAAATGGCCGCATCCCTACAGATGCGGCCATTTTTATTTTCTATCTACCCTCGTGTTTGTAAATATGTATATTAGCAGCAAATCACACACACATCAACAACTTCCTCGCACAACTGAGAGCAGGCGACCCTGATGCCTATAAAAAGCTGGTAGGCGACTACCGGCAAAAGGTGTTCAATACCGCCATCAGTATGGTGCAGGATCATGGCCTGGCCGAGGATATAGCACAGGAGGTATTTGTCACCGTTTTCAGGTCGGTACTTTCTTTCAATGAGCGTTCGTCCATATCCACCTGGATATACCGCATCACAGTTAATAAATGCCTCGACCACCTGCGTGCCAAAACACGGCAAAAACGGAGTGGCTTCCTCAGTATGCTCTTCAATAAAGACGAGCAGCCCCTGCACGATCAGCCTGTTTTTGACCATCCCGGCATTCAGTTAGAGCGCAAAGAGAAAGCACGCTACCTATTCGAGGCAATAGAAACCCTGCCGGATAACCAAAAAACAGTATTTATACTCGCCCATATCGAAGAATTACCCCATAAAGACATAGCAGACATCATGAATATGTCTGTAAAAGCAGTAGAATCCCTATTGCAACGCGCAAAAGCCAACCTCAGGAAAAAATTGGCAACCGTGTACACGAAGGAAAATGAATGAAACAACGTCTAAAAATAAGGCTATGGAAAACAACAGGCAAAAAGAGCAGTGGATAGACGAGGTGCTGCACAGCACACAGGGTATGCTGCGCGCAGAGCCTTCTGCGGGCTTTATGGCAGGCATTGAAGCTAAGTTGCGCCATCCGCAAGGTAAGAAGTCCCTATCCTTTCCTATAAAATGGGCGGCCGCGGCCATGCTGCTGTTGGCTTTAAATATAGGCTCAGTAGTGTATGCAACCGGCAAGGCGCATAAAACTGCCACACCTGCCGCCGATAGCAATCCCTTTGCAAGAGATATCCAATCCCAAAACCTCTATAACTACTAACCATGGAGCAGAATAAAAGCACCCGGATATGGCAATGGGCGGTTCTGCTGCTCGTACTCTGCAACATTGGCCTTATAGTCACTATATGGCTTAAGCCCGCCACCCAATGGCAGCCCGCCAGGGAAACACCGCGCGACTTTGTCATCCGCAACCTTAAATTTGATGCGCAGCAGGTACAAAAGTACGATGTGCTGGTAACCGCACACCACGAGGCCATGAAGCGCCTGGGCACAGATGCAACCAGTTACCGCAACGCACTGTTCACCAATCTGAAATATGAAGGTAATGGCGGTCTGAACACAGATTCATTGGCGCAACTCATTGCCAATAACCAAAAGCAGGTAGAACTCGTTACCTACAACCATTTTGCTGCAGTACGCGCTTTATGTACCGAGCCACAAAAAGCCACATTCGACAACATCATCACAGATGTCATAAAGAAGATGAACGGCGGCCCGCACAAAGGCCCGCCTCCCGGCAGGGATGGCCCACCTCCGGGCGAAGGAAGACCGCCGCGAGAGGACGGCCCACCAACTCCCGGCGATGGCCCGCCTCCTGGCGAGGGGCCACCACCTAATGGCCAATAAAATCCTTATTTTCGCTACATGAACTATCTCTTGAGGCTATCCCTGTTTTTGGCTATCCTGTTGTTACCTGCATACGGCATTGCTGCGCCTGCACCCGACTCCGGGGTCGTCACTATAGTCATAGAACCCATGTTCGGCGATCAGCCCCTTCAACTGTCCGACAAACAATATGTGGACAATTTTGGCGACACGCTCTACATAGACCTCTTCCGCTTCTACATGACTGATCTCGACTTTGGCTCCAAGGCCGATACTACTTTTGTGCTGGCAGGTTACAGCCACCTGGTTGATGCCGAAGATAAAAACACCCGCTCTTTCTCAGTGAAGATACCCGCAGGCACGTACAGCAGCTTCAACTTCACCGCCGGCGTAGATAGCGTGGATAATACATCCGGTGCCAATGGCGGCGACCTGGATCCTGCTATGGGTATGTACTGGGCATGGAACACCGGCTATATTATGGCCAAGTTGGAGGGGCATAGCAATGTGTGCAAAACCCTGCACCACGCCTTTGAGTTTCATATAGGCGGGTACATGCCACCCTACAATGCCGCACGCAATATCGATCTGTCTCTTGGCAAAGAGATCACAGTGGGCAGCGCAACGCTCAATAAGATCATCATCAAAGCTGATGTCTCGAAATGGCTCACTACAGCCAGCCTTGCTAAGGTCAACAGCATCGTGATACCCGGTAAGGATGCAGCTGCTATGGCCGATAATTACGCAAAAATGTATTCGTTAGATGGAATACGGCATTTCGAATACCCGGTCATTAAGCAATGAAGTACGTTGTAACAGCCTGCATAGGCGCGCTCATCCTGTATTGTTCTTTCGGGTTCGATATAAAGCCCGAAGACATCCGCTTTGTGCGCCCCGATGGCTGGCCCAAACCGGTGTACGACCTCTCCAAAAATAAAATAACAGTTGATGGCTTTAAGCTGGGCCGCAAGCTGTTCTTCGACCCCATCCTCTCGCGCGATGGCTCTACGTCCTGCGCCAGTTGCCACACGCAGTGGAGCGCGTTCACGCACGTGGACCATGGCCTCAGCCACGGCATCAATGGCCTAAAGGGCAAGCGCAATTCCCTCACACTATTCAACCTCGCATGGAACAAGGCTTTCATGTGGGATGGCGGCATCAACCACCTCGAAGTGCAGCCCCTCGGCCCCATCACCAATCCCGTGGAGATGGGCAATACATTGGAGAACGTTGTAAAAAAATTAGACACTGCAAAAGGTTACCGGGCCCGCTTCTACCTCGCCTTCGGAGATAGCGCCATCACCGGCCAGCATGTGCTCAAAGCCCTCGCGCAGTTCACCGTTATGTTCGAGTCCTTCAACTCTAAGTACGACAAATACACGCGCCACGAGCCGGGCGGGGAAATGACAGAACAGGAACTGCATGGCCTTGCGCTCTTTCGCAAACACTGCGAATCCTGCCACAACGAGCCGCTCTTCACCAACTACTCCTTCCAGAACGTGGGCCTATCTTTAGACACCGAATTAAAAGACTACGGCCGCATGGCCATCACACAAGACCCGCACGACTCCCTCAAATTCAAAGTACCCTCCCTGCGCAATGTGGCCATGTCTTACCCCTACATGCACGATGGCCGCTTCCGCACACTCCTGCAGGTACTCGATCACTACACCAATACCATAGTGCAAGGCCCTACCCTCGCCAAAGAATTCAGGAAACCCATGGTCCTCTCCCCGCAAGACAAAACAGACATCATCGAATTCCTCAAAACCCTCACCGACAAAGATTTTCTCTTCGATATGCGCTTTCGGGAAGAGCGCGAGTAAACTTATTACTTCGCGTAACATTTTTCAATACCTTCAACCCCATAATGACGCTCGAATACACTACCAACGAACAGGACTACCTCACCTTTCATTTATTTGAATCGTCTGTCTCTGCGCGCAGCAAACGTATACGGCGGCGTTCGAGGATTAATATTGCAGTACTTTTTATTGTCCTTGCCATTTTCAGCATTGTTGTCAACAGGGCCATTATTCTTGCCGTGTTGTTTCTGCTTATATCTATACTTTGGTATCTGCTGTGGCCCCGCTACGAAAAAAGATTCTACCTGCGCCACTACAAGAGCGCGATAAAAGAATCTTATGGCAAAATATTGGGCAAAACCACTGTACTGCAACTTACCGATGATCATATCTCAGACCTCACCGATGGCAATGCAATATCTTCACCACTTACCGGCATAACCGCTGTAAACGAGATACCTGGCTACATTTTCATCAAGCTGCAAATAGGCATGGGCATCATCATCCCTACCCAAAACCTATCCGCCATCGAAGAACTAAAAGCAAAGCTGCACGAGATTGCCACAACATTCAATATCCCGTACAATGTCTATAACACCTGGGCATGGAAATAGCACACCCCTATATGTACTAAATACTCTTGTAGTGCAGGGTATATGGACTATGTGACCTATGTGCCTATGTGGTAGAAATTCTCGCGCAAATATTTATTAGCCTATCCGTTAGAATGAGTATTTTTGAGCTACTACAATGAAGAACAATCTATTCATAGCCCTCGAAGGCATAGATGGCAGCGGCAAAAGCACACAAGCACGCCTGCTCACCGAAAAACTGCAACAGGCCGGGTATAAAGTACACAGCACCTTTGAGCCTACCAATGGCATGGTAGGCACCACCCTGCGCAACATACTCCGTGGCAACATCAAAGCCGATGAGCGCGTAATAGCAGGCCTCTTCCTGGCCGACAGGCTCGATCATTTACTCAACGAAGAAACAGGCCTTGTAAAAAAAATGCAGGAAGGCTTCACCATTATTACCGACCGCTACTACTTCTCCTCCTACGCCTACAACGGCACCCACATGGATATCAATTGGGTCATTGAGGCCAACAGCATCTGCGCGCAAATATTACGCCCCGATGTGAACATATTCATAGACCTCGCCCCCGAAACCAGTATGCAGCGCATCAGCGGCAACCGCGCCGGCACCGAGCTTTACGAAACACTCGACAACCTGCGCAACGTGAGAAATAAATACCTTGAAGCCTTCGATAAACTAAAGTACGAAGAGCGCATACTCACTATAGACGGCAACAATACACCAGAAGCAATAGCAGACAACATCTGGACTCAATTATCGGATCATATCAAAACAACAAAATAGTCACGCTCCTTATTCCCAATACCATTACGTTATGCCAGTAGCCCCGGCCTTTAGCCCGGGGTTATACAGGAAATAAGATCGGCTTTAGCCAAAAGGCTCGTGAGAGTTATTTTAATGTATAAATGGTATAAGGTCCATACTCGCTATGAAAATTCTCCCATGAAGCCGCCAACTTCTGTCCCGATAGCTATCGGTGGCGAATGGGCCATGGGGATGTTTATGTTATACCACCAGTTGCCTCGGCCTTCAGGCCGGGGTTATACAGAAAATAAGGTCGGCTTTAGCCGAAAGGCTCGCATTGGTACTTTGACTTGGCCTGTACCATCCTCTACATAACAAAGAAGGCACCCACACTGGGTGCCTTCTTTCATTATTATTGATCTCTGTTATTACCTGTTGATCACCACATGGAATACCACGCGGTCGCTGCCCGATGTAAGGCTCACCAGGTACATACCGTTAGCAACAGTATTCGCCAGTGCTACGTGTGCATTCACACTGCCATTCTGTGCAGTGGTATTGCCTGTGTATACAGTTTGTCCCAGCACATCGGTCACCACTATATTCAGTTGCTCATCGCCCTGTACCGCCGTTCCGCTGATCGTGAACTCACCCTTGTTCGGGTTAGGCTGCAAAGTAAACGCATATCCGTTTGCTGATACTGTAGCCACGCCCGTTCCGTTCGGGTGTACCACTACAGTTACACCTGCGCTGGTATTCGTATTTGGTGTTGCGCAAAACTCGCTGCTCGTTACACGGCAACTGATGATATCACCTGCGGCCAGTGTCCTGGTCACATATATCGCAGTGTTTGCGCCGGGTATGGCTATGCCGTTCTTCAGCCATTGGTATATAGGCGAGGTGCCTGCATTAGGCGCTACAGCAACAAAAGAATCCACACTGCCCGCAGTAATGCTCGACTGTGATACATCTATCGTTATCGAATTTACAGTCGATGCTTCTACATGCATGATATGAGCTGCGCTCGATGCCAATGGCGTAGTGAGGCAGGCATAATCGCTCGTCAGTTTACACACCACCACATCGCCCGATCCGTAAGGGCCCGTATAGTACGATCCTGAATGTACGTATATGCCATTCACATACCAGTCATAATTTGGTGTTGTACCTCCATAGGTAGCCGTTGCCCTCAGCGTGTCTGTGCCGCCGCTGCATGCCGTGAAGCCATTGCTGCCTGCTACAGTCACCGCAGGTGTTTCCAGCGGGCTTATGGTCATTGTTGCATTGGTGGATACTACTGCCGGGAATGCGCAGGTGGCATTGCTCGTCATGGTACAGCTCACTATATCGCCCGATGCAGGTGTGTACGTATAAGTACTTGCAGTGCTTACCGGGGTGCCATTCACAGCCCAGCTATATATTGGCGTACCGCCGTTTACCGGTATTGGCGTAAACGTCACAGGCGATGAAGTAACACAGAGTACAGTACCCGGTGTGGCCGCCAGGCTCACAGATGGTATCACTATAGAACCTGTACCCAGGCTTATGGTCAGCGGGGCCGACTCAGAATAACAACCACCCGGCGCTGTGATCAGTACCGAATAGTTGCCCGCGCCATGCGCTGCGTAGGCCGATGATATTGCGCCGGTTATCGGTGCGCCACCTATTTGCCATTGATAGGTATAGCCGGCATAAGCCGTTGCATCCAGCACCACATCAGCACCGCTGCATATAGTTGTTGGCCCTTCAGCCACTACGCCTGCTGTAAACGGTGAGAACACAGTGAATGGCAATACTGCATGAGATATGCAACCGGCAGAACTAGTGACCGTATAGCTGATATTTGATGTACCTAACGCTAACGCACTTACCCTGCCTGTGGTGCTGATAGTGGCCACACCTGTGGTGCCGCTTGTCCATACACCGCCACTGGTCGCATCTGTTAAGCTAACAGTACCCCCGCTACATACGGTAGCTGCACCACCTATCGGGGGCACTACAGGAGATGGGTTCACAGACATAACGACAGTAGCCAGCCCTGTACCACACGAGGAAGAAACAGAATAAGTGATCGTAACAGAGCCACCGGCCGCGCCGGTCACAACACCTGTAGTAGAGCCTACGGTAGCGGTTGAGGGGTCGCTGCTCGTCCAGCTACCGCCGGCCGAGGTATCTATCAATGCTACGGTCTGCCCGATACATACGGGGGCCGCACCGCTGATAGGAGATGCGGTTGCTGAACTGGCGTTAACTACCACATCTGCCGATGTAGTAGGGCATACACCCAGGCTCACACTCACTGTATAGTCGCCGCTTATAGAAGTAGTGTATGTCGCATCAGTAGCGCCCGCTACCGGCGTGCCGCCTTTCATCCATTGATACGTAAGCCCTGCGCCTGTATTGGCATTCAGCGCCACACTGGCGGGCAGGCAGAAGGTAGTAGCGCCGCCGGGGGTTATAACTGCCGGGGGGCCGGAGTTAACTGTTACCGGTATCACGGTAGATGTAGCAGTACACAAAGACGGGTTGGTAGCCACTACAGCATAGTTGCCGGTAGTAGTTGCAGTATAGGTAGTTGATGTAGCCCCGCTGATATCCGAACCACCCGATTGCCACTGGTAGGTATATCCCGGCACTACAACTGCATTCAGGTCTACGCTGCCGCCTGTGCAGAAGGTAGTGGTGCCTGCTGCCGTTGCTATCGCAGTAGGCGGTGTACCCAGCGACAGGAAGGTAGCTGCCGATGTATTGGCACAACCTGCCGCATTTGTTTCAAAAACAGTATAGTTGCCGCCTATGGATGCGGTATAGTTTGCGTTGGTAGCCCCGGTAACCGCCGAACCGGCAAGCAGCCACGTATAAGAGATCCCGGCGCCGGGGTTGGCGCTCAGCACAGTGCTCGAGCCAGAACAAATGATCAGTGTTCCGCCCGGTGTTATCGATGCAGGAGGCACATCATTCACCGTCATCGGGAATACTGCCGCACATGCGCCTACTGTATAAGATATGTTTGCAGTGCCGCTGGTCAGCCCGGTTACATTGCCCGATGGGTCTACAGTTGCAGTAAGCAATGCGCTGGTGCTCCAGGTACCTGTAGTTGATACTTCACCCAGCCCTACCGTACCCGCCACACATACATTAGATGCGCCGGTTATAGGCGATGGCGATGCAGTTACGTTCACGATAGCAGAGCTGTTGCAGGTAGGGCCTAAGTTATAAACAATGCTGGTAGCCCCTGCAGCTATTGCTGTAAATACACCGGTCACAGGGTCTATAGTGCCTACGCCCGGTACAGAGCTTGTCCACGTACCACCATTAGAAACATCAGTAAAAGTGGTCGTATAGCCGGAGCATACCGACGCTGTGGCAGGCGATATAGTTGTTGCGGTATTAATAGTGTAGCCGGTCGCAGAAGCCACGCCATTCACCACCACCTGCACAGTATACGTGCCTACAGGCAGGCCCGTCGGAAGAACGAATGTTGTGGTATCAGGCAAAGACCCTGTCATCACTGCACCTATGCGGTTCCAGTTATAAGTGGTCGCGTAATAAACGTTGGTGCCGGAGGTCAGCCTTATGAGCGGGTAGTTGGTAGACATCTGCCAGTCATCACCGTACGATGCCCCCTCGTTAATACCGTTAAATAATTTACCCGTTGCTTTAAACGTATCACAGTTCACCCTGATCACTGAATCCAGTGTAGGCTGTGCTACGGCAAGAGGGCCACTGCCAGGCGCATATTCATAATACCTCGTGCTCCCCTGGTTGGCAAATAATATGGTACCGTCTGGCAGGCACATCATATTGGAGATATAGGACGAATTGGTAAGAAATGTAGCTGTAGATGAGCCGGGCACGCCAACATGCGTAAATACACCCGTCAGGTAATTAAATTCATAGAAATAGGTAGTATCGGGAAAATTATCTCCGGCTACAGGCGTATGAGACAATGCCATCAATATATTGCCGTTCACCATCTGGGCCGAAGCCGCATCAGGCGCGCCGAGGGTATCCATTCCGGGAGCTACACTCCATGTTCCGGGAGAAGTAGTTCCTGAGGGTGTGTAATAGGCATTATTTGGCGTAGAGCCGATAAAATATCCACGTCCGTCCGGCAAAAGAAAAGCGCCACCCGCTTCAGAACCATATGGATCAAAAAGCTCATCCGGCACTGCGCCATCATTGATCCACGTATGGGTGCCTTGCATATAACGTTCCGATGTAGTGGAGTAGTTGTCTATAAATACGATGCTGCCATCAGGCAATTTCAGCCAGGGTGCTTCATTATCTCCTCTAAGGCAGTTGGCCGTAGAGGTGTAGGTATTAGTAGCGGGGTGGTATATGAAATTAAGTTTTGTTCCTCCTGTGTCCACTACAGCCTGTAGCACAGTTCCGTCCGATAGTATCTCAGAGTTGGCATCAGAGATCACGAACGAATACGGGCCTGGGCGCATAGGGGGGCATGGCGTCCATGCATTCGTTTTAGGGTCATATACTTCGCTCTTGTAGCCACCTGCGCCATACTCGCCACCGGCTACATATACACGGCCATCAGGCAATACCTGTGTCGAAAAATAAAGACGTTCATCGGCCATTGGTGTTATGGTGGTCCAGGTACCGTGCAGGTAGCTGCCGGTTGCATCTGGTGTCAGCCTGTCCCACGTAGTGCCGTAGCTTGTTCCGCCCGATGATGTTTTGCAAAGCACCGTACCATCCGTCAGTTGCAGCATCACACCGGAGTTGGCATGTGGAGCGCGGTTTGTTAATTGCGTCCATGTACCTTGCGCTTGTGCCTGGCCGCACACAACAGCACAGCATAGCAAAAGAAATAGCCCCCTGTTTTTCATTTGCATTAACACCTTGTTTGCAATTGATGGCTTGTTTATGCCATTATCCCGGCGAGTGATCACTTTATTCATTGAAAATATTTTATTAGCCAACTTATAACTATGTGTTACAAATATAGTCAAATCCAATCAATGTATCTACTATTTTCACTGCCACATACATATTATACATACATCATAAAACCATTGTTTCCGAAAAAAACATTAATTTCATTGCTGATTATCACCTCCGGATCTGCCATGAAGTACAAATATTTATTATACATCTGTTTATGTGCAGCAATACTACCCCAATGCGCCAGCCGTCATAAAATAGCGTATAATATACCTCCCGACTACCCCGAAAACAAGCGGAAAGAGTTCATAGCCCTCCTGGATAAAGGCCAGCAGATTTATAAGGCCAATTGCTCCGAATGCCATGGTATATTTACATCAGGCAAAGATGGCATACCCAATTTTTCAAAAGTGCAGATAGATAATTATTCTGCGCGCTTCATCAATCGCGATCCGCGCAACCATGCCGTACTCCGAAAAATGTCGCCCGATCAGCTGAACCAGGTACTCGCCTTTCTCCGCTATAAAAAAACTGATGGCCCGCCTGCCGCCAGAAAGCCACAATAAAACCTGTGCTATCTGCCCTGAGTTGGCGATTATTAAATAAATTTATACCTTTAACACTTAAGGCTTGGGGTATTACCAGATTTTCCCAAGTCATTAACTAATTATTAAAACATGTTGTTTATGCGGTTGGCTTTCACTGTTCTGCTTAGTGGTATCTTCTTTTGTGCGCAGGCACAAAATGTTGCTCCGGCAAGTATTTATGATTTCAAAGTGCCTGCACTTAAGGGAGGCACCATAGACCTTTCGCAATACAAAGGAAAAAAGATACTCATCGTCAATACCCCCTCTGAGAACGACCGCAGCCGCGGATATGCCGAGATAGAAGCCCTGTACCGGCAATATAAAGACAAGCTGGTGGTCATAGGCTTCCTCGATGATGATTTTGGCCCGCGCCCCGGCTCTAAGAAAAGCGCCACACTGGCCAACAAACAATACAATGTATCCTTCCCCCTCACTACTAAGATCTTTGTAAAAGGCCCGCAGATATGCCCTGTTTATCAATGGCTTTCATCAAAGCAAGCCAACCATTTCAAAGACACAGAAGTATCCTGGGACTTCAATAAATTCCTCATCAACGAGCAGGGCCAGTTAGTTGCCTACTTCGACCAGGAAACACCGGCAAATGACCCCGAAGTAATTGCTGCTATCACCAAATAATAAGCACCATCATTACATCCGATATAATACAGAAGGCATCCATCGGGTGCCTTCTTCGTTTTGGCAGTATATTATAACATGGTAAAGCCCCGAAGGGTCGAAATACACCAGCCCGGGGCAACGCCCTGGGAAACTCGCGATACAACGTAGCATCAGCCCTGAAAGGGCGGAATACTTTGCGCACAACCAAATAAAAAAAGCGGCACCCCGAGGGATACCGCTCTCCATTTGATTGATTTATTCAACAATTATTTATCCACCACCATTCTGAATACCACGCGGTCTCCGCCCGATGTAAGTGTTACCAAGTAAATGCCATTGGCGGCATTGCCCGGCAATGTCACCTGCTCATACACGCTGCCGTTCTGTATGTTCCTCTTGCCTGTGTACACAACCTGGCCCAGCACATCCGTAACCACAATATCCAGCTGATCATCGCCCGCGGCCACCGAGCCGGTTATCGTGAATTCGCCCTTGTTCGGGTTAGGCTGCAAGCCAAATTGATTGCCCTGCCCAAATACCTGTGCCACGCCATTTGGCCTTACTGTCACAGTAATGCCGCTGCTCGTAGCTGTGTTAGGCAGTGCGCATACATCACTGCTTGTTACCCTGCAACTGATGATATCGCCCGCTGCAAGGGTACTGGTAATATATAAAGCAGCATTAGCGCCTGCTATCGGTAGCCCGTTCTTCAGCCATTGGTATACAGGTGCGCTGCCTGCATTGGGCGCGACAGCAACAAATGAATCTACCCTGCCTGAAAGAATGCTCGATTGCGAAACAGATATACTTACCGTATTTGATGTAGGGTTCTCCACGTGCATAATGTAGCGGCTGCTCGTAGCCGTACCGGTAAGCAGGCAAGGGAAGTCGCTGGTCATTGTACATACGATGATATCTCCGTTGGCGAAGGTGCCTCCGTAAGAAGGACCGGTAGCTATATTGATGCCATTACGGGTCCATAGATAAGTAGGCGATGTGCCGCCATATACAGGCACTGCTGTTACTGTATCCGGCTGGCCGGTGCAGATATTAAAGCTATGGTCTGCTGTTACAGACACAGCAGGTGTTTCCATCGGGCTGATGGTCATGGTCACACTCGACTCTGCCGTTGTGGGGAATGCGCACGTAGCAGCGCTGGTCATTACACACTTCACTACATCGCCCGATGCCGGTGTATAGCTATATGTGCTGCTTGTTGATACCGGCAATGTATTCACATACCATTCGTAGGTTGGCGTTGTACCGCCATTCACAGGTATCGGGGTAAAGGTGACAGGAGATGAAGTAACACATAATATAGTGCCCAGGCTTGATGATATGCCTACTTCAGGCTCTACCACAGGGCTGCTGCTTACATTTACGATCACGGGCGCTGACTCTGAATTACAGCCGCTCGGTATGGTGATCAATACGGTATAGCTGCCGGCAGTACTGGTTGTATAACTCGATGCAACGGCTGCGGGTATATTCACGCCACTTGTTTTCCATTGGTAGGTCATGCCTGCGCCCGATGTTGCGTTCAGCGTTATATCCGCGCCACGGCATATCGTCACAGGGCCGGGGGGCGTTACCGCTGCTGTGAATGCGTTGAACACAGTGAATAAAGACGTTGCGCTGGTGCTGCATCCCGCAAGATTGGTAACGGTATAGCTGATGGTAGAAGTACCAATGGTCAACGCGCTCACCCTGCCCGATGTGCTCACTGTTGCTATTGCCGGCGCGCTGCTGCTCCATACACCGCCGGTTGTTATGTCGGATAGTGTGCTGGTGCCACCGCTGCACACAGTTGCAGTACCCGTTAGCGGGGCCACTACAGGTGGTGTGTTCACAGTAAGGGAAGAGGTTGCTATCGCTGTTCCGCATACACCCGATACTGAATAAGAAATGATCAGTGAACCCGCAGCAAGCCCGGTAACAGATCCGCCTGATGATGATACTATCGCCCTCGTTATGTCGCTGCTGTTCCAGGTGCCACCTGTGGTAGCATCAGCAAGTGGTATCGTCTGCCCGATACATACCGCTACAGGCCCGGTTATTGGCGCTGCTACAGTTGCATTGACGGTTACATTCGTGATGGTGATACAACCTGTGGGTAATGTAAAGGTGATGGGAGCCACGCCACCGGTGCCTACGCCTGTTGCCAGGCCGGCACCGTCTATAGTGGCTACTGTTGTAGCTCCGCTGGTCCAGGTGCCCGTGCCGCTCGCATCATTTAACAACGATGTTGTACCCGTACAGAAGGTGGTAGTACCACCTATTGCCAACGGCAATGCGTTTACCGTAACAGGCGCAGATACCGCGCAGCCCGAGCTGATGGTATAAGTGATCGTTGTATTGCCGGGAGTTCCGCCGGTTACGATCCCCAATGTTGCATCCACGCTACCTGTTGCCGGTACACTGCTCGTCCATGTACCGCCGCTTACTGTCGTGGAAAGATCGGAGGTATTGCCCACGCATACGCCCAGCGCACCTGCGATAGCCGATGGGAACGGCACTACAGTTACTGTGGTAGTTGAATAGCATCCCGTGACTAATGTATAACTGATGGTTGCTGCACCAAGTCCTGAACCCATTACTGTACCGCCAGTCACGGCTGCGCCTGTGCTGCTGCTGGTCCATGTGCCACCGGCTGTGCCGTCATTCAGTACAATTGTAGTGCCTATGCAAAGCGCCGCGCCACCGGTAATAGCAGCAGGTAACGGGTTAACCACTACGTTCACTGTGCTGGTCATGGTAGCGGTGCAACCTGAACTATTAGTAGCCACTACGGTATAAGGCCCTGCCAGGATGCCCGTGCCAACAGATATCGCTGTTGCCGTGCCACCCACACTTGTGCCTACCGGTGTAGTACCTGATACGTACAATTGGTAGCTCGTGCCAATATCCGAATTGCTTAACCCTATAGCCACACCTGTACCGCCCGCGCAATAGCTGCCACCACCTGTGAGTGTGTATGAATTGTTAGGTAATGCGTTGGTAAGGACAGTGATGCTGCCGGTCATATTGCTGGTGCAGCCCGTTGTCAGGTCGGTAGCCACAACCGTATATGCAGAAATGCCGGTTGCCGTCTGCAATCCGAAATCAACAAGGCCACCAGTGCCGGTAACAGCGCTGCCTACAGGCGACCCGAAATAATACAAACGGTAGCTGACACCTGGGGCTGAGCCACCTAGCCCCACATGCACACCTGTGCCGCCTGCGCAATAGTTGCCTCCACCGGTCATGGAATAACTAAATGGCACGGGGTTTACTGTAGCCACTTTAGTAGCGTAGCAAAACCCGCCCAGGGAATACGTGATCACCGCAGTACCACTTGATGCGCCATGCACCGTTCCGCCAACAACACTGGCAATGCCTGATGCGCTGCTACTCCATGTTCCACCTGTAGTGCCGTCAGTTAAGGTAGCCGAATTGCCCACACATACATTTACTGTTCCGGTAATCGCCGCAGGCGAAGGCACATATGCCCCATTCACACCCACTGCATACCAGGCATTGGTAACCACCTGCACTTCATTGGAGCAGGCACCGTATAAGGTGATGGCTGTGTTAATAGAGGTAGTCCGCAATGTGGGGTAGTCCGCATTATTGGCCAGCACCAGTTCGGTTTGGTAAAGAATATTCTGAGACTCGGTGAACCCAAGGCCGGTTATAGCATAGGCATGGCCGAGATCATTTGTTCCGGAGCCACCATTAGTGATGAGGTAATACCATTTACTGATCACACCCATGTTGGTATGTACACCACATTGGTCGTTGCCGCCGCTTGGTGTGCAGCTCGTCACACTATACCAGTTGGTACCGAGGTAGGTGTCTGGCAGCCCCTTGGTTTTTGGGAAGTCAAGTTCACGCAATGGATTGCCACAGCCTATTTCCTCCCCCATCCACCACGTTACTTTTGGCACAGCATCCACTTCGTGCGGGTTGGCGTAGCTTTCTATCGTAGCGCCCCAGCAATCACTGAACCCCTCATCAATACCGCCCGGTTCTTTGGCGTAGATAAGATTACAGGTAGCCTGGCATACGCCATGGCCTATTTCGTGCGCCGTCACATCAAGGCTCACCAGTGGCGTGAAGCCCCCACCGCCGCAACCTGAGCCATCTCCATAGGTCATTTCTACACCATCCCAGAACGCATTATCATAACCAACATCATAATGCACGTAGTTCAGCAATATTCCGTCTGCATCATCCCAACTGAGGCGGCCCTGTACATTTTTCCAGTAATCATACACCATTTCAGCAGCCCAGTGCGCATCCAGCGCCACGGTATCTGCACTCGAACTGGGCCACAAATTGCTCGCGTTCGCAAAATCTGTTGCCACCGAGTAGTCTGTACCATTATTCATATTGGTTGTATATACACCGTTACCTCTCGTCGAATCATACAAAACATAGGTTCCTAAAGTATTGGCCGACTGGAAAGGAACCACCCCGCTATACCTGGAATGGCCGGTGGCAGCAGTTTTCTTGATCTCGGAATTAGAGAATAATATTTTTCCTGTTATCGCATCCACAAATACTTTTTGTTTGCTCATCGGCTTTTTTGCATAGATATCAAATGAGTAGGCCAGGTGCAGCTGCCGGTCGTTCTTATCACTGATGTAGTCTTCAATATAGGTCAGTTGGCCTTTCGGCAGGTACGATGTGTCGCTATTATGGTACATCGCCTTTATCCTGGCTTCTTCGCCGGGATAGTCCCACATATATTTCTCTGCGCCCACAAATGCTATCGCTTTCGCAAAGGCATCATGCTCTGTGATGGCGGCCACGGCAGGTGTACCCGTAGGTATATTGTAATAGTTACCGGTCATAAAGCTCACCCTGCCATCTTTTGAACTGAGCGCATAGCTGGCGAATTCCAGCTTGATACCTTTATAATATTCGTAATAGCGCGTTGCTGTTACTCCGGTTTTATTGGTACTGCTGTATTGCAGCCCCATCGTTACATTTACCCCATCCACACCCAGGTATTTGGTAAACAGCGCCTGCGCCTCATCCGGTTTCCAGTTGGCCGATGTGGCAAATAAAATAGATGTGGGCGTATTATCTACCTTATTCCTTTCCATGGAAAGGACAGCGTTATCATTTTCCTGTTGGGCAACAGCCTGTTGCGATCCCATCACAGAAAGAAACAAGACCACAGACAGGTAAAACACCTTGCGTAAAGAATGGCGCATAGACAAATAATTATAGTGAAGATTGTTGTTCAACCGCAAATTAACTAATTTCTATATAATAAATGTCCTGCAAACACATTTGTTTTTATTATGTACGCTCCTAAGCTAATTTCAGCGTTTTTCTTTTTTAACCAAAGGATTTTAACCGGGAGAGCGTCTATAAACAAAATCACACTTATGCTGAAAAGAATCATTTTATCCATCGCACTATTGTCCGGCATTGCTGCATATGCACAAACAGGCCCCGAGATCACTTCCTGGATACGCAACACCACAGGTGCAACCGGCTACGGAAGCATTACTTCCAATGTGCAGCTGGTGCAGTACAACACCACAGATGTATACATCAGCGCCTCCTGCATACCCGGATACGACATTGGCCCATGGCCCGGCGACCCCAATTTGCCCACGAACCAGAATTTCGTATACAAGATCACACGCACACCCACTCCCAACACGGGAACACTTACAGCCGTCGGCCTGGGACATGTAGGCGTATTCACCAACGGGGTGTCTATTTTTAATACCCAGGATGCCATGAGCTACAACAATCTCAACATCTGGCACCAGAACGCCTATGTATTTGAAGGCAGCAGCTTCGACGATTGCCTCGGCCATCCGGCACCCGGCGGCGAATACCACCACCATGTAAGCCCTAAGTGCCTCTACAGCATTACTGACAGTACCCACCACTCGCCCATCATCGGGTATGCCTTTGATGGCTACCCTGTATATGGCGCATATGGCTATACCGATACCAACGGCACAGGCCCCATAAAGCGCATGACCACAGGCTTTCAGCTCCGCAGCATTACCCAGCGCCATACCTTACCCGATGGCACAGTCCTCACTTCAGGCAATTATGGCCCAGATGTGAGCAGCACCTACCCGCTCGGCAGCTACCAGGAAGATTATGTGTTCACCGCAGGCTCCGGCGACCTTGATGTACATAATGGCCGCTGGTGTAAAACACCGGAATATCCGGCAGGCACTTACGCCTACTTTGTTACATTAGACAATACTATGGCCCCCGTTTATCCATATACTATTGGCCTTACTTATTATGGCATCGTGCAAAATGGCAATACCGGTCCTGGCGGTGGCCACAACACACCTCCCGGTAGCACCACTATATATACTACCGGCGTAGCGCAGGTCTCCGACAAAGCCTTTGCTGTGCAGGTATATCCTAATCCTACGGCCTACTATGTCAATGTATTTATCGAGGCCATAGAGTCAAACAACTTCACAGCTACACTCACAGACGAGGCAGGCAGAACGGTGCTGACAAAGACTAATATACAGCCCACTATCCTGTATTCGCTCAATGTCTCGTCGTTTGCTCCGGGTATCTATACACTTACCCTGAAGAACAAAGACATTACTCATACCGAAAAAGTAGTGATCTCTAAATAAAGAATTGTGTGTTGTTTTATCTAAATGGCTACCCATGCGGGTAGCCGTTTTTGTGTCCACAACTCACGCTCTAACAAAACTTTAAACATTGATATCCATCTGTGGCACGTGATTTACTTCACTATACGAAAACGTGTGTGATGAAAACGAGAAGCAGTGACCCCGATATTTTCTTTGTGATATTTATGGTAATAATGGTCTTAGTACCTGTGGTTGCAGCATACCTCGTTACACACCGCTCATAAAAACCTCCTGCATCACTATAGCCGGTTATACAGGTAATTATATTTCCAGGAAAATTCACACAACGTTTTCACTTCATTGGCACTATATTTTTACACCACACGTGAAAACATTGATCACTAAACCAAATACTATACTATGAAACGCTTAATTTTAATTTCCACGATGATAACCGCTGCATCAGCGGCATTTGCGCAATCACAGTGCAGCCAAAACAGCCCGATATACAAATTCAACGACAACAGCGGCGCACCAAAAGAGATCCACCGCTTAGGCGCTGCACCCGAATTTCCTTTCTTAAGGAATAAAACCTCCGCGCATGAATTGTACATGGCCATCAGGAAATCAGAGCGCGGCAACATGAACAAAGCCGCTATGTCGGAACTCAATGGAATGCTGATGGAGATCGGCTATGCTGATGGCGCACAAGACCTCCGCGAATCGAACATCTCTATGCAATACCTGCCATCGGGCACGGAAGGCAATATGGGCAGCGCCGGATACACTTATAGCTACGCAAAGCTGATGGCCCCCGACCCCCAAGGATTTAAAGCATGGAAGATAGCATCCCCATCCGGCAATGCTACCTGCAATCTTTATATAATGGCCAAATGCGGTAATGCTTTCTATCCTAAAGCAGCTACCACCACAGCTTGCATCAATGTACCGGTGAACCTCACAGGAGATGACTCAAAAGAAGTAACCCTTGATGGCGCTTCCGTGCAAACCACAACTGATAAGGTATATGTGTATTACCACAAGCGGCACAGAAGGCGTGCATTATCATCAGACTATGCTGACCTGACCGATCCTAAAGCTTCAACGCCTATCCTCGTGAGCAAGACAGACAAGATGAGCGCAGTGCCACAAACATACCGTGTAACAGTAAGCACACCAGATAATTCAGTGCAGGTTTGCCCTGATCAGACACTTGATGTAGCCACCAATATCAACGTAGAAAAAGAATCAGAGTATACTGGCTACTACCCCAAAGCTACCAGCAAAAATTACAAGCTCGTATCGCGCAGGGTATACAGGAAAACTCTTCACAAAATGCGTAAAGCAAGGCGTAAGGAACACAGGGTATCACAACTTACCGGTGTAGATGTGAATAGGTAAAATAAATAAACCATTAATGATCAACAGGCCGGGATTTTTCCCGGCCTATTTTTAAACAGATCAGGATTAACAAGTAAACTTTAGAAATGCACGAAAGCAACTGGTCTGAGGCTAATATCCCTGACCAAAAAGGAAAGATCATCATCATAACTGGTGCCAACAGCGGGTTGGGATTAGAGGCGGCAAAAGCTTTATGCAAAAAAAATGCAACAGTGATCATGGCCGTGCGGGATGCAGAGAAGGGGGAGCAGGCGCTACAGGAAATAAAAAGAGAAACACCTGCCGCTGACATAACAGTCCTGCAACTGGACCTCGCAGACCTGGACTCAGTTCATAGCTTCGCGAAGATATTCCACCAAAAATATAGCCGGTTAAATATCCTGATCAATAATGCCGGGATCATGTACCCATCAAAAAGAGAAGTAACCAAACAAGGGTTTGAAATACAAATAGGCACTAATCATTTAGGGCACTTCGCCCTAACCGGACTACTGCTGGATCTGCTAAAGAGTACTCCGCATGCCAGGGTGGTAATGCAGAGCAGCCTGGCACACCTCAACGCAAATATCCTGCTGAACGATCTGAACTGGGAAAAAACCTACTCCAGAACCCAGGCGTATGGACAAAGCAAACTGGCCAATCTATTATTTACGTATGAATTGGACCGGCAGTTTAAAGCCAATCATATTGATGCAATGGCGACAGCAGCACACCCGGGTATTACGCGCACTAACCTGATGCGCACATTGGGCTTATTCGTTAATCTGCTAACCCCGCTAGTGGCACAGAAAGCAGAAATGGGCGTATTGCCGATGTTAAGAGCGGCAACCGATAAGCACCTAACCGGGGGAGAATACATAGGCCCGAATAAGCTGATGGGCATACGCGGATACCCGGAGCAAGTGAGATCAAGCAAGCGGTCACATGATCTTCATTTGGCCAAAGACCTATGGTCGCTCTCCGAAAAAATGACCGGTGTACACTTTAACTTTTAGCAGAACAAAATAAAGCCGGTGTTGGTATCGTCACCAACGCCACTCGCGCAGGACACGCAACACAACCAAACACATCTCAACGTTGTTCCGAATGTTCCGCTTCAGCGGGCATGCGGAACAACAAATAAGTGCCGATTTGCAATAGGCACCCTCGCACAGGATAACACAACCAAATTCCGCCGGTGTTGGTGTTCCTCACCAACGCCCTCTCGCAGGACAAATAACTCAACCAAACTCCCTCGGTTCACACTATAGCACACATCCCGCAAAAACAAAATACCCCGCCGATATTACATCAGCAGGGTATTCGAGGTCGAAAGCGGACTCGAACCGCTGTAGCAGCTTTTGCAGAGCTGTGCCTAGCCACTCGGCCATCCGACCTTAGGTGTGCAAATGTAGTAAAAAATCGTTTCCACCACAACAGCCCCACTTATTAACTTTTCAACCATTTAATCTTACTAATTAACCAATTAACCTCTTTAACTAATTAGCCTTTTAACCAATTAACTGATCAACTTATCAACCTATCAACCTACTTTTGCGCCCATGTATCCTGATTTCCAATACCTGCTGCAAGCACTCACGGGCCATGAGATGCCTGAATGGCTGAGCCTGTTCAAAACATTCGGGTTCCTGGTAGCGCTGTCGTTCTTTGGCGCAGGCTGGGCTACCGCACAGGAGCTCAGGAGGAAAGCAAAGCAAGGCTTGCTGATACCCGAATATGAAACGATCGAAGTGGGTCGTCCGGCTACCCGTAATGAACTGATCATGTCGGGCCTGGTTGGCTTTATCATTGGCTATAAGATAGGCGGCATCTTCGGACACTTTGCCGATGTTTCCCCTGATCCTATGGGCTTCCTGCTATCGCTGCAAGGCAGCTTCATAGGCGGCTTGGTTGGCGCCGCAGTCGTCGCCTACAGCCGCTATTACGAGAAAAAGAAAGTACAGTTGACTGAGCCGAAAACACAGCGGGTAGCCATATGGCCTGCCGACCGTATTACCGAAATAGCCTTGCTGGCTGCGGTGAGCGGCCTTGCCGGTGCCAAAATATTCAATGCCTTTGAGACCTGGGACGATTTCATCAAAAACCCCATTCACAACCTCACATCTTCCAGCGGCCTCACATTTCTCGGTGGTCTTATAGTGGCTACCCTCGCTTTCTATTTTTATACACGTCGTCACAACATCCCCTTCCGCCACATGTGCGATGCTGCTGCTCCGGGCATTATGCTCGCCTACGGCCTGGGCCGCCTCGGCTGCCAGTTCTCCGGCGATGGCGACTGGGGCATTTACAATACCGCCTATGTTACAAATAGCCATATAGAAAACGGTTCCATTGTAGCCAGTTCAGATACACTACATACTGTAACGCAAAATGAAGGACTTAATGTTCTACATACATATGAACAGGTCCGCAGACTACCGCCACAGCCTTATACATATTTTCACATGCCTTCGTGGCTACCTCGGTGGATAGGTGGGATGAATTATCCGCACAATGTGGGAAATGAAAGCATTTATATCTCAGGATGCAAAGGTGATTACTGTAGTGTATTGCCGGTGAGCGTTTTCCCCACACCCATATACGAGGCTATCGTTTGTGTGATACTCTTCTTTGTGCTGTGGACATTCCGCAAGCGTTTCACCCGCACATTGCAAATGTTTGGCACCTACCTCATACTCGTAGGCGTAGAGCGCTTCTTCGTAGAATTGATACGTGTAAATTACAAGTACGACTGGGGCTTCGTACACCCCACACAGGCCGAGATTCTATCTGTAGTGTTGGTACTTATAGGTGCATGCATACTCTTCTTCTACAAAGATAAAGACCCGTTCTCCGCAGCACATAAAGCACAACCCCTGCAACCGGATACCGCATGACACCACTGCAATACATAACGCTGATCATATTTGTAGCAACCATTTGCCTTGGCTTTTATATCAACCTCATCTACTTCAGGATGAACCAGGAAGGCATTGTGGAAGAAAACAGGAGAGTATCCCTCAAAATACTCAACGAGGCGATCGCTGCGCATAGCAACACACCACATCTGCCGCGCCTGCATTCATTAAGGAAGTTGCACATCATTTACCTGTATGCATTAGGTATCAGTTTATTGCTCGTTGGCATCACTATCGCAATGAACATAAAATAACAACTAACTACTGCCTCACCCGCTTGAAACCCGCATCCCACTCAGCAAGTGCAGGCTTTGCATTCAGCGAAGTATCTACCAGGCCTATGTAAATGAACTGGTTTAAGGTTGCAGGAATAGTACCAATCCCATTCGGGTCTATATCACAAAACGTGAGCTGAAACAGGGCAATTGCATTGTCCAGCAGTTGCAGCTGCTTGGTAATGTAGTCTGCCTGCTTTTGTGTGTTCTCTGTATAAGTGCCGACCTGCTGCGAAGACCATCCACCCTCCGATACAAACACAGGCACATTCCTGCCCTGCACAATGCGCGAATAATAATTGGATGGGATATCCGCAGCAGTATTGTATACAAAGTACGGATAGGAAGAAAGCCCCAGCTCCTGTACAAAAGGAAAATCTGTAAAGTCCTGGTCAACGCCCGCATATGTACCACCATTATACGTACCCCATGCCCAGTCCACCTGGATGCTTACCGATAGCTTTACCCGTGTGTCATAAGCCGCTATCTGTACAGCAGCACTATTGGCAGCAGCCTTCACGCCCTGGTATATCGAGTCTGCCGATTCGCTGCGTACCAGGTTAGTTTCCAGCGCGAGGCCAATATGCTCAGGTTGCAGCATACTGTCCATCACAAAGCAGAAGCGCTTATACACCTGTTGCGGCCCGACCTGCGCTATGCTCATGCCCAGTGCTTTCAGGTCCAGCGCATCTGTTGACCGGTCCAGCCCGTTGGCCGGATCTATATACACCCAAAGCTTCATGCTTTTGCCTCGATAGAAGTTCACCAGGCCAGTGCAGTTATTGGTCACATACTGTTGCGGCGAAACACCTGCGTACAGCGAATCCCACGGCACCTGCATACTGATGATAGCTGCATCTGCGCGCGTGGGCGCCCACATATTCAGCGTTTGCAGCACTTTATTAAAATCGTAGTAATTGGGCGCCGAATTTTGAAAACCCATATAGTAGGTACGTGTAGTTGCAGGGCTTGCATTCTTCTGCGGCGTGCAGCCTGTCTGCATAGCTACCAACGAGATCACTGCCATCAAAAGTATGTACCCACTCTTTTTCATACCATTTGCTTTGCTGTAAGTTATAAAACTTCCATATTACCACAAACAAAGAACGCCACACAAGTGAGGCGTTCTTAAATTTTAGTGTCATTACTTTACAGCTTTCTACTAATTACTATCTACTAACGACTAACGACTTAGTTGTAGTTAACTGTTACCGGAACTGCTGAAGAACTAGTGTAAGCATTCGGAGCCTGTGCAGCAGATACTGTAAGGGTTGCACCAACAGTAAGAGTCTGTGAACCGCCGGTGAGCACGCCTGTACCTGATGGTGAGCTGGTGAAAGCGCTCATACCCATAGTATGTGAAGAACCATCGCTCAAAGTAGCAGTAGTAGGAAGAGTTATTGCGTAAGTGTAACCTGATGCGCCAGATACAGTGAAGTTTGCAGCTGCAACGGTACCTGTAGTTGCTGGCAGTGTAACGCCGCCGGTGAAAGTACGAGTGCCTGCCGGAGCGAGAACTACTGTACCACCTGATGTAGGAGATACTGCGATGTTACCGAAGTTCATGTTGGTAACGAGTGCGATAGTAATCGGAGTGATGATGTTAGCAGATGCGCTGGCAGTTGCTGTAGCCTGGGCGAAAGAAGAAGTAGATGATGCACCTACGATGATTGCTGCTGCTACGAGTACTTTAGAGATGATGTTTTTCATTTTGTTTAGTTTTTTGAGTTTGGTTATGATTGGTTTGATTGTTTCGATTTGATAGGTATATAACCAACGACGTGCCAAAGTCATAAAACATTGATAATCAACAGTTTAAAATTATGGTATAGTGCCAAAATTCCACCAAATGGAATAAAAGTTCTGAAAAACGGAAGGAATTAGCTAAAAAGACCGTCAGTTATCTAAATAATCACGAGGACTATGCGACTCAGCGCCTTTGCGGTAAAAAACAACCTACTCTGTGCCTGAAAAAATAAAATCGTACTTTGGCAGTAACAACAGCCTGATGAACACCAACCAGATCAATTACCTCAATATAGGCCTCATGATACTATCTAGTATCATTGCCTTCATCATGCCGTTTGAGTTGTTCCTGTTCTCTTATGCTATACTGGGGCCACTACATTACCTCACCGAGATATCGTGGCTGCACAAGCGCCAGTACTTCTCGCCCGGCAAGCGGGATTATATAATACTGGGTGCATTGGCTATGCTCATCTCCATACCTAATATGTTCCCGCACTTCTATGATATGCTTGGCCCTAAGGACACCGAGGGCAAGCCCATACATACCGAGGAGATGGTGAATTTTGTGACCACTATGGGCCATGCCATGCCCTTCTTCGCCTTTGTAGCCTTTGCCGGCTCTGCACTTATGATCATGGCCAAAGACACCCGCAAGCGTATCATAGGCTTCATCCTGATAATAGTCGTGGGCTATATGTTTCACACCGAGCGTATCGCTTACTTTGCGCTGGTCGTGTTCCTGCCTACGCTGGTGCATGTATTCATCTTCACCGGGGCATTCATACTACTGGGCGCGCTCAAAAGCAAGAGCCTCTCCGGCATATTGTCGCTGGTGGTGTTCATTGCCTGCGGGGCAAGCCTGTTCATATTGTTTCCGCATACCATTACCGCGCCGGGCACTTATGCAGCCAAGGTCTACGACAATTCCTTCATTGTGTACAACCAGCAGATCTTTGATGCCCTGCTGCACCGTACCGCCAACCGCGACACTATATATAGCAGCACCGTGGGCGTGATGATAGCCCGCTTCATCGGCTTTGCCTACACCTATCACTACCTCAACTGGTTCAGTAAAACATCGGTCATTAAATGGCATCTGGTGAAGCGCAAGTCGCTGCTGATCATATTCGGTATCTGGGCCTTGTCGGTAATACTCTACCTCACCGACTACCGCACAGGCATCATGGCACTCTACTTCCTCAGCTACCTGCACGTGATCTTTGAGTTCCCGCTCAACTTCCATTCTTTTAAAGACATAGGCAAGGAGCTACAAGGAAAATTCCGCGCACCAACCCCTAAAATTCAATAGCACATAAGAAACCCAGAAGGGGTGGCATTATTTCGCAACGGGAGACCTCAACTATACACCCGCTCCTTCTGCGCACTCGCGCCGGTTTCCGCCAGCTTGGCTACATCGCCCATGGTATAAGAGTGTATGCCCACCACATGCCTGAAGGTGGCATTGAGCATCGCCCTGGCTACCTCGCCACCCTGTATGGGCCGTAGCTTCTTCAGTCCCGGTATCAGGGATATGATGTTCAGCACCCCTACCCCCAGTTGCTCCCCCGTGCGTACTTTCTCCCGCTCGCCTGCCAACATTCCCGGCCTTATAATGTGTATCGTCTCGAACGGCAGCTTTTGCACATCGCGCTCCAGCTCCCCCTTTATCCTTGAATAGAACACACTCGAATCCGGGCTACTCCCCGCCGCCGATACCAGCACATATTCAGGCACCCCATTGGCAGCAGCTACTTTGGCCACCTGGTATTGATAAGTATAGTCTGTTTTGTATTGCGCCTCCTTGCTGCCCGCCTGGCGCAGCGTAGTACCCATAGCCGAGTACAGCACATCGCCCGTCACCAGTTTCTTCCAGCCATCGGGGTTGTCAAAGTCTACCACATGCTCCTGTAGCTTGCCGTTAGTGATGCCCGTGCTGCGGCGCACGAATATCTTCACCAGCTCAAAACGCCTGTCGCGCAGCAGTTGCTCTGTTAAATGCCTGCCTACAAGGCCCGTGGCCCCTATTACGATCGCTGTCCTCATCCTGGTATGGTTATGCCATTATTAACATCAAATTTATGCCAACAGACCCTGTAATTCCTAAAAAACCGGTTCCCCTCCCACAAATGGTTATTTACCCGCAATGGATTATATTTGTCGCCAAACACAGCGCGGGCTTCAACACCCGATTTTTCATCCATATATAAGCATTGATCATAAACGATAAACATGAGTAAAGTTGCATTGGTTATTATTTATAATCACCGGTATGATAAGAACATTGAGCTTTTAGAGCAGATCTATAAAAACCGGTTCAGCAACATCTACCACCTCATACCCTTTTACAATGGCACCAGGCCCAATGTGATCCCCGTTTACGACTCCTCCTACTACTTCCAGGGCTATGTGGCGCAGGGCCTCAAAAGCTACTTCCGCGAGGAGTACGAACACTACTTCTTCGTAGCCGATGATATGATCCTCAACCCGGTTGTCAACGAAACCAACTATACCCAACACCTCAAGCTGAACCCCCAAACCTCCTTTATACCCTACCTCGGCAACTTTCACGACATCAAAGGCTACTGGCCCCGTACCAACGAGGCGTACCACTACAACGTGAACGTGCGCGGTGTAGAAGCGAAGAACGAGCTGCCCACTTACGAGGCCGCTCTGCAACGCTTCGAGCAGTTCGGCCTCAGCATCAAGCCCCTGCGCTTCAGCCAGGTGTGGCAGATACCCACCACCCGCAAGGCCCTCATGAAGATGCTCTACCGCGACACCTTGCTGCCCCTGCGCTTCATAGCACACAAGCTCATGGGCAAAAAGTACCACCTCACCTACCCCCTCATCGGCTCCTATGCCGATATATTCGTGGTGAGTGGCGCTACCATCAAACAGTTCTGCCACTACTGCGGCGCTTTCGCCGCCACACGCCTCTTCGTAGAGTCGGCCATACCCACAGCCCTCGTACTCTCTGCCGATGAGATCGTTACCGAGCGCGACCTGCAGCTGCAAGGCCGCCCCCTGTGGACACCCGAAGACTTCACCATACTCGATAAATACAACAACAACATAGAACACCTCCTCCGCGACTTCCCCGAAGGATACCTCTACCTGCATCCGATCAAGTTATCTAAATGGAACAAAAAATCATGAACAAAGCCATCGTTATCACCTCCATATTTGAGCCCTCCCTCGCCATCACCGAATTTGCTAAAATGAGCGACTACCAGCTCATTGTAGTAGGCGACAAAAAGACCCCTGCCGACTGGCATTGCGATAACGTTACCTACATCTCCGTAGCCGACCAGGAAGCCATGCCCTCCGCACTGGCCAAAGTGCTCCCCTACAACCACTACTGCCGCAAAATGCTCGGCTACCTCAGCGCCATCAAAAGCGGAGCCACCTACATCGTAGATACCGACGACGACAACATACCCAAAGACAACTGGGCCTTCCCGCCCTTCGAGCAGCAGTTCGACCTCATAGCCCCCGGCATGGGCTACATCAACATATACCAGCTCTATACCTCCGAGAACATATGGCCTCGCGGCCTGCCCCTGCGACTCATCACCAAAGACTTCGAGATCCAGAAGAACATCACCACCCAGCCCTGCCGCGTAGGCATCTGGCAGGGCCTTGCCGATGAAGACCCCGATGTAGACGCCATCTACCGCCTCACCAGCGATACCCCCGTTTACTTCGCGCCACGCCCCCCCGTCGTCCTCGGCCAGGGCACACTCACACCCTTCAATACCCAGAACACCATTATCCGCCGCGAGCTCTTCCCGCTTATGTACCTCCCTACCTACGTCACCTTCCGCTTCACCGATATACTCCGCGGCCTCATCGCCCAGCCCATCATGTGGCTCTACGGCTACCAGCTCGGCTTCATAGATGCAACCGTCATCCAGAAACGCAACCCGCACGACTACATGAAAGATTTCATCTCCGAGATCCCCATGTACCAGCACGGCGAAGCCGTAATCAGCCTCGTCACTAACGCCATATCCGCCTCCGAAACCATCGAGACCAACCTCTACAACGCCTACACCGCACTCCTCCACGCCGGCATCGTCACCGACCAGGAAATGGTCACCCTCGCCGCCTGGCTACAGGACCTGAAGGATATGTAACACATGTTGTCATCCTGACGAAGGAAGGAACTACACTCGCAGTACCCGCGCAGGGAAACTCCACTCCAGCGAAGGAGGGGACGCGGCAAAAGCTTCCAAGTTTCACCGGCCGTAGCTTTTTTCAGTAGCCATAGCTTTAGCGGCGGATACTGCGAAGGTGGGCTATTTGCAAGCGGGGGTGGTTGCACTCGCACCGGACAACACTCGCGCAGGAAAACTCCCCTCCGGCGAAGGAGGGGACGCGGCAAAAGCTTCCAAGCTATTTGCAAGCGGGGGTGGTTGCACTCGCGCCGGACAAGACACACAGGAAATTTTTGGGCTTTGCCCGCCGTAGCCATAGCGAAGGAGGGTCCAAGCCTTTTGCTGCTATGGGGCATTTGAGGCGATAACACTGTTCATCCAATTGCTGCTATTTAGCTAACTTTACTCACGTTGAAAAAAGCCGACAAAATAAAATTCTTACAAGACCATCTTTTAGAATGGTACGCTGTTTCTGGCAGGCATTTCCCGTGGAGAAATAAATCAATAAGCAACTATCAAAAAGTAATAGCCGAGGTACTATTACAGCGTACAAAAGCCGAAACTGTAGCCAAATTCTATACCCAATTCATAATAGACTACCCGAATTGGAAATCTCTTGCTGATGCCAATGTAAAAGACATCGAAACCTACCTAATCCCAATCGGCCTATACCGGCAGCGTTCTGTGCGTTTGCAAAATCTCGCCAAAGAAATGGTGAAACGAAATGGCCGCTTGCCCCGCAATCGCGCCGACCTTGAATCTATCCCCTTCATGGGTCAATACATAGCTAATGCCGTAGAATTGGTTGTTTTCAATGAGCCAAGCCCATTAGTAGATGTAAATATGGCCCGTGTATTAGAGCGTTTCTTTGGACCTCGCCAAATGGCAGATATTCGCTATGATCCATACCTGCAAGATTTAGCGTACAAAGTTGTATAGCATCTACAACTTTATACGTTCAAACATTTCCCTAGCCGATATTAGCTTAAGCATTCTGTTCAAAATTTCTGAACCAGTCTTCATCAATTCTAACAATTTCTTTCAATTCGACTTTTAAACCAAGACCTAATTCTTTTAGTTTTTCGGCAAGCTTCTCTCCATCCATTAAATCAATTGTTGGCGCACCATCTCTTGTTGCTTCAAGAATCGCATCTCTTGTAAATGAACCTGTGGTAATGAATAGACCTTTATCTGTTCTTCCAACCATTGAGCCTCGGAAATCACGAATTTCGTTTGAACTCACCTTGCCTTTATATCGTTTGCATTGAAAGATAATATGAAAACTTAAAATGCCATTTATTTTTGCAATTCCCCTACCATCAATTCCGCCGTCACCTGATCTTCCCGTCACTTCAACTTGAGAAAATCCTTTTTCCCTTAACAATCTTTGAACTAACCTTTCAAAAGCTGAAGGAGACAATGTATCAACAATAACTTTCAGTACTTTTTCTTTCCAATTTTCTTCTTCAAATACTTCTTCGGTAACTTGTTTTTCCAACTTTTTATCCCAAATAACATTAACAGAACCCCATTCTGAATCTGTGTTAATAGACCAGACTCCACGTTGGGAGTTTTCAAGCACACCTTGATTTTTAAGCATAGTCCTTACCCAAGCCATTTCATATTCAAACGTAGTTTGAGATGTGTTTTTATGTTGAATAGCCAAAAGGTCATCGGGGATTTTCAATAACTCAATTACTTTGTCATTAATTTCTTCATTAGACCCGGAGCCTCCCAACTGTTGAATTGCCTGTAAAACAGGTTTGAAAAAAAATTCTCTTTTAGGAAATTCAGTCATTTTTTCTTGTTTGAATTGGAAAGATAAGAACTATAATTTTCGCAAATGCAATTTTGAAAAATAAACCCTATTTGCACATTTGAGTTTATTTCGAATCTTCGTAATTTTGAATAAATGGCCGTAATATCAATATTACAAACAAAAATAGTACTTACCGTGGCAACAAACACATAAGCCGATTTATAGAAGAAAAGCAAACACGAGATAACATGTATTTTTGCCTCTTAAAGATAAATCCAAAAAGTGATTTCGTTGTAAAGTAAACAGAAGAATCATTAACAAGCGAAATATAATATGGAACAGAAAAAAACCTATACAGTTAAAGTTGCTCTTGGCTGCACTATGTCGGATAAGGCGTATGAAAATGAAGAATGGTTTAAAACAGTAGAACCTAACGGCAATGAAATTGTTGAAAAAACTTTCCACACAATTGAAGAAGCTAATGCTTTTATTTCTGGCATTGAGTTAATGAATGGTTGGTTGGACGAATGTCATATAATTTTGTCTAATGATAAATATGAACTTACTAACTAACTATTTCACCACCGCTGGTCCTCGAATATTTCGAGGATCCCACGGCACAGTGTTTATAACGCTTGAGCACTCAAAACGTAGCGTAGCCCCTACAGGGCATAGCTCCTTGCCGGTAACCAATCTCCCGATTGGCGTATATCCCAACACAATGCAGCGTAGCCCGGAACGGGGACAATCTCATAGCGAGGGGCATCGCCCTTCGAACTCGCGATACAAAATAACACGGTCCCAACATGCCCAGTTTACGTCCTTGCTGGTTGCCTTCCGATAGCTATCGGAACCCGATTGGCGTACCCACACGAGCATATCCCAACACGAATAGTGGCACCCGCTACTGCCTGCCCAGCCGAAGGCAGTGGGGTGCAGCCCAACGGGCGTACACAAGATGCTCACCACCTAACGGGGTGCTTACAGAGCGAGTATAGATGCCTCAAAATACAGACACGCCCGGAACGGGCACAATCTCATAGCGAGGGGCAACGCCCTTCGAACTCGCGATACACAATAACACGGTCCCCACATGCCTGCCCCGCCCCAGGCAGAAGCATTACCCATAATTTATATCACCCATATCTCCCAAATTCCCACCACATTTATCCACATTTCGCAAAGTCCCTCAAAAAACACACAAAATCAGCCTAAACCCTTGCCCAGCCCACATTCTTTTTTCCATGACAGACGCGTACGCGTCTATGACAGCGCGGAAAGCGCGCTGTCATAGATTTTCATTTTTGCAAATCCCCCCTTCCTTCCCACCTTTATGCCCCAAAAACCCAAAACCATGCAATATCAACCCAAAATAAACTCATCCATAATACCTGCCCCTTCGTCCGCCATAGCTTTTTCAGCGAAGGAGGAACAACGTATCATGGCTCGGTGGCTCCCAAGACTACCAAACCAAACAATAAACCCATCAACCACTCACACGTAACACCTGCCAACAGGCAGACTAACGATCTCCCCTCTCCTTTTTCGGAGAGGGGTCGGGGGTGAGGCCAAACCCGCGAGGATAAGGTAATACCTAACAAACACGCACACCCCAATACGAGGGCGTTAGCTAGACACCAACACCACCGTAACATCGGCCCAACGCGAAATAATGCCACCCCTTCAGGGTTCATCCCCACGACCAACCACAAATACTATAATCATATCACCCCCTCGGGGTTAACAACACACGAAACTAGCGACCTTACTCCAAACAACAACAATAAACAAAACTTAGCGCCCCTTGCGGCCACCCTTTGCGCCCTTTGCGTGAACCCCACTAAACACTAAAACGCTATCAACATGCTACACGAAAAAAAACAACAAGCCAAAGAACTCTTCTTCCAGACAGACCTCTCCAAAACACAGATCGCCAACCTCCTTGGCATCAGCCGCCGCAGCCTCCACTACTGGGTCAAAGACGAGCATTGGGACCGCCTCCGCGAATCCGCCACACAGCTCCCTGCCCTCCTCGCCGAAAAATGCTACCACATCTTCGGCCACCTCACCGATCAGTACCTGTCCGAGCTGCGCGCTACAAAGCCCATCACCCACAAAGAAGCCGACACCCTCCACAAGCTTGTCATTACAATAAATAAACTGAAGAACCGCAGCACCCTCAACGAGAATATCGAAACATTCTCCTACTTCCTCGAGGGCCTCAAGAAGCAGGCCCCCGAACTCGCACAGCAAGTCACCCCCTACATAGACAAATACCTCACCGGCCGCGCATCGCTATTCACCTCCCAGCTCGCCCCCGCCAACTACAACAACCAGGGCCTCATCCCCCTCCCCGAAACCGACTACGCCGAGCAGCAACTCGACACCCGCGACCTCTTCGACTGGGACAACGAACACATGGATGCCAACCCCGACCTCTACCCCACCCGCTACATGACCATCCCAGATGAATTAGACACATCCCCATCCACTGCACCTGACAACATGAACCTGCCCCACCGCAGAATTACAAAACCCCACCTGCCAACAGGCAGACGAAATATCTCCCCTCTCCTTTTCGGAGAGGGGCCCGGGGGTGAGGCCCCTGCGCAACACCTGTGCAACAGTGCGCAAGAATCTAGCAAAAATCCCACCCTCCAAAAAACATAACCAACTGATAATCAACCCAAAAACATAAAAACTACCAACAAAAATAAAATCCCGACAAAAATTGCACACCCTAAAATGATGATGAAAATTTCTCGCTCCGATAAGAAGCCTAGCTATGCCCCAAAACAGCTTGTCCCGCAGTATTGCGGGAGCGGCCGTGCGCAAGCCTTGTGCGTGGAGCGATTTTTGGGGCCGGCACTTTCCCTGCCTGCCGGCAGGCAGGGAAAGTAATTTCTTGGTGTCTATCCCGCGCAGCATTGCGGGACTGAAGAAAAGAAAGTACACCCGCGAGGATGAGACAACACCTAACAAACACACGCATCCCAACACGAGGGCGCTGGTGAAGAACACCACCACCGGCGAAAAATAAAAAAAGCCGACACCACAATGGCACCGGCTCTATAAATATCAATCAAACAGCTTTATACTTTCTACTAACGACTTTATACTGCTTCAACGACAGCAGCTACATTATAATAACTGCTGTTCAGCTCATTATTAGCCATTTCTGCGGCCTCTATAGGCGCGAAGGAAGACAGAGGCTCACCCTTACTGCGGCGCACCGCTGTAGTATGCTCAAAATGCGCCGATGGCTTGCCATCCGCCGTCACCACAGTCCAGCCGTCCTGCAAAGTGTTCACCTCCCTCGTCCCCAGGTTGATCATCGGCTCAATAGCTATCACCATGCCTTCCTTCATCTTCTTGCCATCACCGCGGCGGCCGAAGTTGGGCACCTGCGGGTCTTCGTGCAGTTGCTTGCCTACGCCATGGCCCACCAGCTCGCGCACCACGCCATAAGGGTTTTCCCGCGAGGTGAAGTTCTCCACGGCATAAGAGATATCGCCTATGCGGTTATGCTCCCTGGCCTGCGCCACCCCGCGGTACACCGATTCTTTGGTGATCTTGAGCAGTTGCAGCACCTCCGGCTTCACATCGCCAATGGCAAAAGTATAGGCAGAGTCGCCGTGGTAGCCATTCATATACACCCCGCAGTCTACCGATATAATATCGCCATCCTGTAGCACATAAGCACTTGGAAAACCATGCACCACCACCTCGTTCACAGATATACAAAGAGAAAAAGGAAACCCATGATAATTAAGAAAAGAAGGCACACCGCCATTGTCGCGGATAAATTGCTCGGCCATCTTATCAACAGAAAGAGTAGTGATCCCCGGCTTCAACATTTTGGCCACCTCCGTGAGGGTAGCAGAAACTGCCAAAGCGCTTTTACGGATCGTTTCTATTTCGTCCCTACTCCTGATATGTATCATTGTACAAAGATAAAAAAAACCTGCCTGCGGTGAGCAGGCAGGTCATAAAATTAAGAAGTTATTAAGCAGATATGCCCCTGGCAGTGGCGGCAGAAGGAGGCGTTGTACGGCCTGCTATGCGCCCTGTCTTCATCAGGCCATCGTAGTGGTTCATCAGCAGGTAGCTTTCCACTTGCTGCAGGGTATCAAGTATTACACCCACACCTATCAGCATTGAAGTACCACCGAAGAACGAAGCGAAACCGCTGGTAACATGGAGCAGTTGGGCGATGCCCGGCATGATGCCTGCTACTGCCAGGAATACTGCGCCCGGTAAAGTGATACGGTCCATGATAGTAGCTATGTAGTTAGCCGTATCGTCACCCGGTTTCACGCCCGGTATAAAGCTGTTATTACGCTTCAGGTTGTCCGCCATTTCTGTCGGGTTGAAGATAAGGGCCGTGTAGAAGTAAGTGAACGCGATCACCAGTATAGCATAGATGAGGTTGTACCACAGCGATTTGTTATCAGACAGCGCATGTACAAAGCCGGCAGCCTTTTCGTTGGTAGCAAAGCCCGTGAAAATAGTAGGGATGAACATCATTGCCTGGGCAAAGATGATCGGCATAACACCCGCAGAGTTCACCTTCAACGGTATGAAGTCGCGTGAGCCGCTTACTTCCTTAGCCGCGTTGCTGCTGCCTATGATACGGCGAGCATAGTTCAGCGGTATCTTACGCACACCCTGTGTGAGCAGTATAAGGCCCACGATAACAGCAATGAGTATGGCTATTTCCACCAGCAATATGAGCAGGCCGCCACCACCACTTACATTCTTGGCCGTGAATTCCTGTACAAAAGCATTGGGGAAACGCGCGAGGATACCCACCATGATGATGAGTGATGTACCATTGCCCACACCGCGGTCGGTGATCTTTTCGCCCATCCACATTACAAACAGGGTGCCTGCTGTAAGTGTCATAACGGTAGTAAGTGTGAACATGAACGGGCTATAGTCGGGCGACAAAGCATTCTGGTAAGAAGGGGAATGCAGGTAAGCCACATAAGCGCTTGCCTGGAAAGCTGTAACGATAACCGTGAGGTAGCGCGTGTATTGGTTGATCTTACGGCGACCGCTGTCTTCCTTCTGCATCTTAGCTACTTGCGGCACCACGATGCCGGCAAGCTGCATAAAGATAGAAGCAGAGATGTAAGGCATCACACCCAACGCGAAAATGGAAGCGCGACTGAACGCACCACCCGCAAACATGTTGAGGATACCGAGTAAACCGCCGGGACCATTAGTGTCTGCCAGCTTGGATGGGTTTATACCAGGGAGGGCGATGTAACATCCGACACGATATACAAAAACAAGTATGATCGTGTACATGATGCGCTTGCGCAGCTCGTCGATGCTCCAGATATTTTTTAGCTTATCAATAAATTTCTTCACAAAAGGAGTTGTTGATCAAGAATGAAATGCGAATAAACGATAAAAGACGCATTTTTCCAAATGCGTCTTGTTATCTTAGAGTATCTCTATGGAAGCGCCAGCGGCTACGATCGCTTCCTTGGCTTTTGCGCTTGCCGCATTCACCTTAAAAGGTATCTTAGACTTGAGCTCACCATTGCCGAGTATCTTCACAATATCGGTCCTGTTGATAAGGCCGTTGATGTAAAGGATATCAGGAGTGAATTCGGTTAAATTGTATTTTTCGATGAGGAAATCCAACTGGCCGAGGTTGAATACTTTGTAGTCAACACGGAATGGATTTTTGAAGCCGCGCTTAGGCATACGGCGCTGTATTGGCATCTGGCCACCTTCAAAGCCTTTTTTAGACTGGTAACCGGTACGTGCCTGGGCACCCTTGGTACCCTTAGTAGCTGTGCCACCATGGCCGCTACCTTCACCACGACCAATACGTTTTCTTTTCTTTACGGAACCTTCAGCAGGTTTCAGATTGTGCAGTTGCATTATTTACAATTTTTGAACTTGCGCGGAATTTGTAACCGCTCGCAAATTGGTTAAAAATGATGGGCTGCGCCCGTTAAAGCACAGCCTTATTTTACTTTACTTCTTCTACTTTCACGAGGTGGTGTACCGCCTGAACCATTCCGAGTATCTGTGGTGTTGCTTCCACTTCTACAGAGTGCATCATTTTGCGCAGGCCGAGCGCTATAAGCGTGCGCTTCTGGCGTGCCATACGGTCTATACCGCTTTTTACCTGTGTTATTTTGATCTTAGACATTGTATCAATTTTAAAATCGCTAATCCATGAACGGCTTAACAGATCATTTTTTAATAATTAGCCGTTGAATACTTTCTTCAGGCTGATGTTGCGGTCTTTAGCTACCTGTATCGGCTCGCGGAGCATAGACAGTGCAGTGAAAGTAGCCTTAACCACGTTGTGCGGGTTGGCAGAACCGAGTGACTTAGAAAGAACGTCAGTGATACCAGCTGCTTCCAGCACAGCACGCATACTTCCTCCCGCGATCACGCCGGTACCATGTGCAGCAGGGCGTATCATCACCTTGGCAGCGCCTTCTTTGGCGAGCTGTTCGTGTGGTATAGTGCCGTGCATTACCGGAACTTTGATGAGGTTTTTCTTAGCATCATCAATGCCCTTTGTGATCGCCTCCTGAACTTCTTTAGCTTTACCAAGGCCATGGCCAACTACGCCACTACCATTGCCTACCACTACAAGCGCAGAAAAACTGAAAGCGCGGCCACCCTTTGTGGTCTTCACCACGCGGTTGATAGCTACTACTTTTTCTTTAAGCTCCAGGTCGCCACTTTTAATGTTGCTGATTTGTGTCTTCGACATATTCTTTTCTTATTAGCTTATGCGATGATCAGCAGATTAGCTGATCCCCACCTTTTTATAAAGATTGTATGAAATTAGTTCATCAGCCAGGTGGCCAATGAACTAATGAATTATAATTTCAGTCCGCCTTCGCGTGCGCCGTCTGCTACAGACTTTACACGACCATGATAGAGGTAACCACCGCGATCAAATACACAGGTTTCGATACCTAATGCTTTTGCCTTCTGGGCGATTGCCTTGCCTACGTTCAATGATTTAGCAACTTTGTTGCCTGCAACTGCTGCGATGTCTTTTTCTCGGGAGCTTGCTGCTGCAAGTGTAGTTCCTGAATTATCGTCTATCAGCTGCGCATAGATGTCCTTGTTGCTGCGGAATACAGAAAGCCTTGGCTTCTGGGCAGTACCATGGATCTTGGTGCGTATGCGCCAACGTAACTTCTGGCGACGGATTACTTTTGGATCTTGTGACATTTTACCTGTTTTTTACGGGCTCATCCTATTGTGGATGGCTTCCGGAGTTTAACCCTGAAAGGGCAATTTTATTTCTATTGATCAACCCGCTAATGAAGCGGGCGACCATATTATTTACCAGCTGACTTACCTGCCTTACGACGAACGATCTCATCAGAGTAACGAACACCTTTGCCCTTGTATGGTTCAGGCTTACGGAGGCTGCGAAGCTTAGCTGCAACGGCACCCAGTAATTGTTTGTCGTTAGATTCGAGGATGATCCTTGGGTTCTGGCCTTTTTCAGCGATAGCCGCGGCTTTGATCTCCTTAGGAAGGTCGAATATGATATTATGCGAAAAGCCGAGGGCAAGATCTATCTGCTGGCCTGTAACGACTGCACGATAACCCACACCTACGAGTTCCAGCTCCCTTTTAAAACCTTCGGTAACACCAGTTACCATGTTGGCGATGAGTGAGCGATATAAACCATGCAGTGCACGGTGGCGTATCTGGTCGGTAGGGCGTTCGATGTTGATGACATCACCTTCGATCTTGATAGCGATATCACGATCTACATTCTGCCTCAATTCGCCTTTAGGGCCTTTTACGACTACTTCATTAGCAGATGTTACTGTTGCAGTAACACCTTTTCCCATTGTTATTGGTTTCTTACCTATACGTGACATGATTCAAAAAATTCAAAAAGTTAGTATTAATACCGGCTGTGTTCAGTTACCGTATAGAGAACTTATATGGTCAGCCTTAATCTTTATTAGCTGATGTGTTGATTAGCTGATTAGCTGATTTTCACATTTCGCATTGTTTATCATTTATCCAGAGATCAGCTAATTATCACATCAGCTAATCAGTTCACTACCAGATGTTGCACATTACTTCACCACCTACGTTCTGTGTGCGGGCTTCTTTATCAGTCATCAGACCTTTAGAAGTGGAAACGATAGCTATACCGAGGCCATTCTGCACCTTGCGAATTTCTGCAGGCTTAGCGTACTGGCGAAGACCCGGACGGCTGATGCGCTCCAAAGACTTAATGGCAGGCTCTTTAGATTGCGGATCGTATTTCAACGCGATCTTGATAAGACCTTGCTTGCTATCATCTTCAAATTTGTACTTCATGATGTACCCTTTTTCATAAAGTATTTCAGTGATGCGCTTCTTAACGTTAGACGCGGGGATCTCCACGATACGATGGCGGGCCATCTGTGCATTACGAACACGGGTAAGGAAGTCTGCTATTGGATCTGTTACCATTTTTAAAGTTATGTTTTGTAAATAAAATTCGTTACGAGTATCAGTACCGTTTTCCCGGAACCGACTTTGAAACATTATCTGCCTTTCGGCAGGTGCTACCAGCTAGCTTTACGTACTCCTGGTATCTTGCCATCGAGCGCCATATCGCGGAATACTAAGCGGCATATACCGAAGTAACGCATGTAGCCACGTGGGCGGCCTGTAAGCTGGCAACGGTTGCGTAAGCGAACGGGGGAAGCATTCTTAGGAAGCTTATCCAGTCCGGCATAGTCACCTGCTGCTTTCAGTGCTGCACGCTTTGGGGCGTAATGAGCAACCATTTTCTCACGTTTGCGCTGGCGGGCTTTTATTGATTCTCTTGCCATAGTTAGATCTTATATTGCTATGAGTTATTTACCTGTTTTTTCCATGTTAGTGAATGGCATACCCATTTCTTTCAACAGCTCGTACGCTTCTTCGTTGGTGCGTGCTGTAGTTACGAAAGTGATATCCATACCGCTGATGCGTGTCAGCTTGTCGATGTTGATCTCCGGGTAGATGATCTGCTCGGTGATACCCATAGTGTAGTTACCACGGCCATCGAAAGATTTTTCGCTGATGCCTTTGAAGTCACGTACACGGGGCAAAGAAACAGAGACGAACCTGTCGAGGAACTCATACATCTTCACGTGGCGCAGTGTAACGCGACAGCCGATAGGCATGTTCTTACGCAGCTTGAAGTTAGAGATATCCTTTTTAGACATTGTAGGTACTGCTTTCTGACCTGTTACCAGCGTCATTTCGCCTACCGCGTCATCAATCATCTTTTTATCAGACGTAGAACCCTTAACGCCCTGGTTAAGACATATCTTTACCAGACGTGGGCACTGCATGATAGATTTGTACCCGAATTTTTTCATGAGCGCGGGCGTCACTTCCTCCCTGTACTTAGTCTGTAAGCGCGGGCTGTATGTAGTATTCGTTGCCATTATTTGATCGCCTCCCCTGATTTTTTAGATGTACGTACAAAACCTGTTTCAGTACGGTCGCGTTTGATGCGCGCCGGAGCCTTGGCTTTAGCATCCCACAACATGACATTAGACATGTGTATAGGCGCTTCTTCCTTCACGATCCCACCCTGTGGGTTCTGTGCGTTAGGCTTCAGATGCTTGGTAACGAGGTTCACACCTTCTACCAACACGCGGCCCTTTGCCGTCAGCACAGAAAGCACTTTACGTGGCTGTGCGCGGTCTTTATCATCGCCAGCGATAACAACTACGTTGTCACCCTTTTTGATGTTGAACTTTGGTTGAAATCTTTTGTTCATTTTCTTTTCATTTGGTAAGGCTTTCACTACCTGCCAGCAAGGCTTTTGAGGGCTGTGCGGGGTGGTTAATGTGGGCTTTACTTTTTACTATCAATGAGCTATACCTGTTGCCGTTTTTTTGTAACGGGCTGCAAAGGTACAACAATTTTACAATACTTCGGGCGCGAGGGAAACAATTTTCATGTATCCTTTATCACGCAGCTCACGGGCTACCGGGCCGAATATACGGGTGCCGCGGGGGTCATCGGAGTTATTGAGGAGAACGACAGCATTGTCATCAAAACTGATGTACGAGCCATCTTTACGGCGGAGCTTGTTCTTGGTACGTACTATAACCGCTTTTGAAACGGTGCCTTTTTTCATTGCACCGCCCGGAAGGGCATCTTTTACGGTTACCACGATCTTGTCGCCGACACCTGCATAATCTTGTCCCGAATTGCCCAACACACGAATGCACAGTACTTCTTTGGCTCCGCTGTTGTCGGCTACATTGAGCCGGGATTCTTGTTGTATCATGTTAGAATGTTACTTAGCTTTTTCAATAATTTCTACCAGGCGCCAGCGTTTAGTTTTGCTCAACGGGCGAGTTTCCATAATGCGCACTACGTAGCCGGTACCGGCACTGTTCTGCTCATCATGTGCATGGAAGCTTGATGATTTTTTAAGGAACTTACCGTATATCGGGTGTTTCACTTTACGTTCTACAGTAACGGTGATGGTTTTGGTCATCTTGTCGCTGCTTACGATCCCGATACGGGTTTTCCTGCTTTTTCTTTCTACAGTCATAATTGTATAATTAACTAGAAACCTAATTGTCTTTTACGCTGTTCAGTCTTCAGACGCGCTATTGCACGGCGCTGTGCCTTGATCACAAGCGGGTTCTCGATCGGATTAACCGCATGGCTGAATTTTGTTTTCTTCAGGCGCATTTCCTCGTCGCCGATCTTCTGATCCAGCGCTTCGTTATCCAGCGAGCGATAATCATCAACCTTCGCTTTTGTAGCTTTTGCCATTGTTATTGTTTTTAAGTCGTAAGTTAAAAGTAGAAAGTAGAAAGCTGTTGGCCACTAAACCCTATCAAAACTCACTTTTTATTTTTCTAAAAACCGCGGACGGTTTTATTTACTTTACTGTATTATTCACCTGCGTAGTCGTGACGAACGACGAACTTAGTACGGATCGGGAGCTTCTGAGCGGCGAGCAACAGGGCTTCCTGTGCTACCTTCATCGGCACGCCGTCCAGTTCGAACATGATCAGACCCGGCTTAACAACGGCAGCCCAGAATTCGAGGTTACCTTTACCTTTACCCATACGCACTTCAGCAGGCTTGCGGGTAATTGGCTTGTCGGGGAATATGCGTATCCACACGTTACCTTCACGCTTCATGTGACGGGTCATTGCCTGGCGCGCTGCTTCGATCTGGCGGTTGGTGATCCACTTAGGTTCCATGGCTTTGAGGCCAAATGAACCGAATGCTACCAATGCGCCACGCTGTGCGTTGCCTCTGATCCTGCCTTTATGGGCTTTACGATGTTTTGCTTTTTTCGGTTGTAACATTGTTACAAGATTTATTAAAGTATTCTAAGACAATATTATTTACGACCACCAGCTCCTGCTGCACCACCTGTACGGCCACCGCCACGGCGTTCGCCGCCACCACCTGCGCTGCGATCACCACCGCCACGGCGCTCGCCACCACCGGCACGATCACCAGGTCCACGGCGCTCGCCACGCTCACGGCCACCATCACGGGTATCAGGAAGACCTGTGCCCGGAGGACGATTGCCACGGTTGTCGGAGTTTGCGGAGAAGTTAGGGTTCAGGTCACGTTTGCCGAGCACTTCACCTTTACATATCCATACCTTGATGCCTATTTTACCATAAACGGTCATTGCATATACAGAAGCATAGTCAATATCCATACGGAAAGTATGCAATGGGGTACGACCTTGTTTGAATTCTTCGGAGCGGGCTATTTCAGAACCATTAAGACGGCCACCAGCTTTGATCTTAATACCTTCAGCACCCATTCGCATAGCTGTAGAAATAGCCATCTTGATCGCACGTTTGTAGCTTACGCGTCCTTCGATCTGGCGGGCGATCGTTTCACCAACGATCATCGCATCCATTTCGGGGCGGCGGATCTCCATAATGTTGATCTGCACGTCATCCTTCTTCGTGAGGTTCTTCAGCTCTTCCTTGATACGGTCGACTTCGGTACCGCCCTTACCTATAATGATACCGGGCTTTGAAGTATGGATGGTAACGATCAGCTTACCGAGTGTACGCTCAATAACAATGCGGGAGATGCCGCCTTTGTTGATACGCGCATTAAGGTAGGTGCGGATCTTATGATCTTCTACCAATTTCTGGCCGAAGTCCCTTTTCTCGCCATACCACATTGAGTCCCATCCGCGGATGATGCCCAACCTGTTACCTATAGGATTACATTTTTGACCCATTACGTTTTGTTATTAAGCTTGAATGTTTGCGTTTTCTGTGTTAGTTGATGTTGTAGCAGCTGTGCGGCTATCCACGATAAGTGTGATGTGGTTGCTGCGCTTGCGTACACGGTATGCACGACCTTGCGGGGCCGGACGCATCCGCTTGAGTACACGGCCACCGTCAACGAATATGGTCTTCACATACAGGTTGGCTTCGGCCACGTCAACACCTTCGTTTTTCACTCTCCAGTTTGCGATGGCGCTAACGAGCAGCTTTTCCATTGGTACTGAAGGGTCTTTGGTGCTGAATTTCAAAGTATTCAGCGCATTTTCTACTTCCATACCACGGATAAGGTCCGCCAAAAGGCGCATCTTGCGGGGTGATGTCGGATAATTTCTTAAACGAGCTACGGCTTCCATTTTATTTTTATTAGCTGATGTGATAATTAGCTGATTAGCTGATCCACATCGTTTGTTAATTTTGTCTTTTATTCCTTTTCGCGATTAGCTAATTATCAAATCAGCTAATCAGCTAATTACTGCTTCGTGCCACTGTGGCCTTTGAAGTTGCGGGTAGGTGAAAACTCACCGAGCTTGTGGCCGACCATATACTCGGTAACGTATACCGGTATGAACTTGTTGCCATTGTGCACCGCAAATGTCTGACCTACGAAATCAGGAGTGATCGTGCTGCGGCGGCTCCAGGTCTTGATAACACCTTTCTTCGCTTTGCCATCAGTTATTGCCACTACCTTCTTGTCGAGGTTTGCATCAACGTAAGGTCCTTTTCTTATTGAACGAGCCATTTTGTATTGACTATTTTTTGTTTAAATATTGAGGTTGTCACCAACCCTGTTATAGCTATTTAACTTTACTTCTTAGTTGTTGCTGAGCTTCTTGCCATCTTTCCTCTGAATGATGAGCTTGTTAGAAGCCTTAGTGCGGCTACGCGTCTTCTCGCCCTTAGCGTATTTACCCTTACGGCTACGCGGGTGGCCACCAGAAGAACGGCCTTCACCACCACCCATCGGGTGATCGACAGGGTTCATCGCAACACCACGGTTACGTGGGCGGATACCTTTCCAACGGTTGCGGCCTGCTTTACCCATTGACTGGAGGGCATGATCGCTGTTGGATACGATACCTACTGTAGCCATACATGTGCTGAGCACTTTACGGAGCTCACCGCTTGGCATTTTCAGTACGCAATATTTTTCTTCTTTCGCATTGAGCTGAGCGTAAGTGCCGGCAGAACGAGCCAATGCACCGCCGCGACCCGGCTGCAATTCTATGTTGTGAACAACAGTACCCAGTGGCATGTTCTTCAGTGGTAATGCGTTTCCTACTTCGGGAGCTGCTGTGGGGCCGCTAACGATAACGGTACCTACCTGCAGGCCTTGCGGCGCAATGATGTAACGCTTTTCGCCATCAGAGTAATGGAGCAGTGCGATGAACGCTGTACGGTTCGGATCATACTCGATGCTCTTTACAGTAGCTTTGATCTCAGGCTTGTTGCGTTTGAAATCAATGATACGGTACTGGATCTTGTTGCCACCACCTATGTAGCGCATTGCACGACGACCTTGTACGTTACGGCCACCAGTGCCGCTCTGGTGTTCCAGGAGGCTCTTTTCAGGCTCATTAGTAGTGATCTCCGCGTAAGCGTTACCTATTCTCCAACGTGTGCCGGCTGTGACCGGTTTGTATTTACGTAATGCCATTTTATATTAATTAGCTGATGTGATGATTAGCTGATTAGCTAATGAACCTATCAATTATCATTTTGTTTTAATTAGCTGATGTGATGATTAGCTGATTAGCTGATTAACCCACCGATTATTTTATCTTATGACCAGCCCGCAGACCAATCAACCATTTATGCAAACAGATCGATAGACTCTCCTGATGCAAGTGTTATGATCGCTTTCTTGTAAGAAGGCTTGCGGCCGGATAACAGGCCAGCTTTAGTAAAACGTGTTTTGCTTTTAGCAGGCACCACAACAGTATTTACATCAGCAACCTTCACACCGTAAAATTCTTCCACGGCTTTCTTAATTTCGAGCTTATTGGCTTGCTTGCCTACTACGAATGTATAGCGGCCACTGCGCTCCATCTGGAGATTTACCTTTTCGGTGATCACCGGCCTTAGCAATACTTCTGATAGTTTCATTGTCTTTATTTTTATCTTGTTAGTAGAAAGTCGTAAGTATAAAGTCGAAAGCTATACATTCTTACTCATCCTATTATTTGTTTACTTTGAAAAAGCAGCTTTTGACTTTCGACTTGCTACTTTTTACTTTATTATGCTGCTTCTTCTTCGGCAGGTATTTCGTTGAACATCTTAGCCGCAGATTCAGTGAAGATCACGATACCTGTATTTGTGAGGTCGTAAGTGTTCATATCGCTGAGGACAACAGTTTTGTTGTTCGACAGGTTGCGGCCGCTGAGGTATACATTAGAGTCGTACTCAGGAACTACTACCATTGTCTTACGGGTTTCGCCACGAAGCGCGTCGATGATAGCCGTAAATTCCTTTGTTTTAGGAGCCTGCATTACCAGGTCTTCCACAACTACTATTTTATTTTCGCGGGCCTTATAAACGAGGGCTGATATTTTCGCGAGGTCTTTCACCTTACGGTTCAGCTTGAAGTTATAAGAGTGTGGCAACGGGCCGTTGATGGTACCACCACCTTTATACAAAGGATTGCGGATGTTACCTTTACGTGAGCCGCCAGTGCCTTTCTGCTTGTGCAGCTTCTTAGAAGAGCCATGCACTTCGGCACGGGTCTTAGTTTTGTGCGTACCCTGACGTTGAGCGGCGAGGTATTGTTTTACTGCTAAGTAAATACAATGATCGTTCGGCTCAATATTGAAAATATCGTCCGGCAGTTCTAATGAACGGCCTGTCTTCGCACCTTTGGTATTTAAAACGTCAACTTGCATGACTAAAATTAATTCTGAATTAAAACAATAGAACCATTATGACCAGGAACCGAACCGCTGATGAGGATGTAGTTTTGTTCCGGGAATACTTTTACTACGCGGAGCGCTTTGATCTTTACGCGATCAGAACCCATACGGCCGGCCATGCGCATTCCTTTGAATACACGGCTGGGATATGAAGAGCCACCGATAGAGCCCGGAGCGCGCGAACGGTCATGCTGGCCGTGGGTAGCTTCACCCACACCGCTAAATCCGTGACGCCTTACAACACCCTGGAAACCTTTACCCTTGGTAGTGCCAACGACACTAACCTTTTCGCCTTCGGTAAATATTTCGCAAGTGATGCTTTCACCAACCTGCTTTTCAATGGAACAATTACGTAATTCTTTTACTACACTCTTGGGTGTAGAGCCTGACTTTGCGAAGTGATTGATCATGGCTTTAGGCGTATTCTTTGCCTTAGCCTCGCCGAAAGCGATCTGCAGGGAGTCATAACCGTCGGTAGTAACGGTCTTCTTTTGAGTAACGACACATGGGCCAGCCTCGATGATGGTACAAGCAGTCTGCTTGCCATTCGATTCAAATATGCTGGTCATACCGATCTTTTTACCAATAATACCTTTCATTATTATTATGTTTTAGCCAGAGCCCGGTGCCTTTGGGAGGGCGGCGGGGTAACTGTTTTTTTCAATTTTATTAAAGAACTGCGAGTTTAAATTCCAGGGTACAAATTTCGAATTCCAAAGGAATTTATTTTTGATCCTTGCTTCTAAATTCTTTTATCATGCTTTTATTTCTACTTCTACACCACTTGGCAGATCGAGCTTAGAAAGTGCATCGACCGTGCGTGAAGAAGAAGTATAGATATCCAACAGGCGCTTATGCGAGCAAAGCTGGAACTGTTCACGCGATTTTTTATTAACGTGCGGTGAACGCAATACTGTAAAGATCTTCTTCTCTGTAGGCAAAGGAATAGGGCCTGTAACCACTGCTCCTGTGTTGCGTACGGTCTTAACGATCTTATCTGCTGATTTATCAACCAGATTGTGGTCGTAAGATTTTAGCTTTATTCTGATACGCTGTGACATAACTTATTATGAACTTTATACTGCTTCGCGAATTATTTAAAGATGCGTTCCTTACTCTTTTTAAAAGCCTCTCAACCTTAAAAAATTTGGGACTGCAAAGGTACGCAGTTTTCTGAAATAGAAAAATATTTTTTAAGAAATCTGAAAATCTTTTTTATTTCCGCTCAAAGCATTGCCTGTATTGGGACGGCAATTTTTGGGAGGGGTGCGAAGATAGGGATTTTTGGTGAAATTTTCGGTGTTTTTGTTTACCGGAGACGGCTTTGTGCCTCATTAATTTCCCAGCAAACCATGTTTCCCGCTGAAAAACGCCGGTTTCGACAGGACATCATGTTTGCTTACACCGGGATGTTCCATGCTCCGCATAGTTTTGATTTTCATTACTTTTGCCGCAAAAGTATCTTTATGAAGAAGTTATCTGTGCTTATATTCCTTGTTACGGCTGTAATAGGACTCTCTTGCCATAAAAAATCAAGCAATATATCTTTCAGTGTGAGCGGGGCGCAGGATATTACCCTTGCACATGATACTGTAAACGCTTATTTGCCGCTGACAGTCAATCTCTTATCGGGCCCAAAGGATAGTGTAACCATAGCACTGACAGGTATGCCTGCCGGTGTGTCCATAACTCCTGCAATGCTGAGTGGCACCGCCCCTTATACAGGTTCATTTGCTATTACCACCAGCCATGTAGCCACAGGCACCTACCCTATAACGCTTACTGCAACCAGCAAATCGAAAGTGGTTAAGACATACAGTTTCAACCTGGTGATCACTGTTCCGGCTGACTGCGCGTCTTCACTTACAGGGTTGTATTCACGTACGTCTTCGCAACATACGACTACTTATGCCGAAAATATTGAAGAAGTGGACCAAAGTACCGTAAAGATCCTCAACTTCAATGGCGCAGGCGCAGGAGAAGATATAACGGCCACAATATCGTGCAGCACTGATTCTATAGTTGTTGCACCACAGAGTTCGGGGCCTTTTAGCTTTTACGGAAAGGGGATTGGCAGCAGAAGCAGTATATCACTGACTTATTATACAGTGCAGACCTCTACACACGATACAGCAGGGCCATACACTGCCAACTATACCAGGTAGCCTTAATATATTTTTGATTTACCAAAGGGCAAAAGTCGAAAGACGATTGGCTTGCCACTGCTTTTATTATGCTGCATCTGTGGTTTTAGCGTTTCCGATATCTAAAATGATATATGTCGATGGCATGATTGTAGTCTATATATTTTTATTGGTGAAAATTAATTCACTATATATTATATAAAATACTATGAAAATAACGCTACTTAATGTGTTAGTGGCAGGCATCCTGTTATTGATACCCGGGGCAAGTTTTGGGCAAACACCTTCATTAGGGACAGCTGCAAATTTTGTACTGTTCACCACCGCAGGAGCCGTGACCAATTCAGGCACAGCCTATCTTACACACCTTACGGGCAATGTGGGCAGCAATAGCGGCTCCAGTACCGGCTTCGGGAATGTGGACGGTGTTATGCACGACGGAGACCTGGCCAGCGGCGCTGCGGCGGCGGATCTAAACACCGCATACAACCAGTTGAATACAGCTATACCCACCTTTTTCCCCGCCCCACTATTGGGAAACGGGGATACACTGCTTCCGGGCGTGTACCATATACCGAGCGCGGCAACACTCAATCTTAACCTTATACTGAACGCGCAGGGTAATCCCAATGCAGTATTTATTTTCCAGATACAGGGAAGTTTTTCCACAAATGCGTTGTCAAAGGTCGTTATGATCAACGGGCAACAGGCAGCAAATGTATTCTGGAAAGTAGAGGGATTAGTGAGCATGGCAACAGGAACCACCATGAGGGGAACTATAGTAGCCCACAACGCGGCCATCAATATGAGCCCACTGGACACACTTGAAGGCAGGGCGCTTTCTATAGCCGGATCTGTAACAACAAATACGTTATTGGGCTATATACCTATAAGCGCAGGCAGCCCGTTGCTTACCGGCCCGGTAGCTCCCGCGCTAGCTTCTACTGCGGCTTATGGCCTGTTTACAAGCATAGGCCCGCTGACCAATACAGGTATTAGTTATGTATTTGGCGATGTGGGAACAAACTCGGGCCTGACAACAGGCTTTGATCCCTTGCTGGTTTCGGGGATGATACATCCTATACCCGATGCCTCTACGGCGGCGGCAGCGGCTGACCTGATCAATGTATATAATTACCTCAACGCATTGCCCATTGATATTGAATTATTGTACCCCGCCCAGTTTGGCAACGACCTGGTGCTTACGCCTCATACCTACCTGCTCAACGCAGCAACGATGCTTACAAACAGGGTATTCATGAATGCAGAGGGCAACCCTGCAGCTGTTTTTGTCATGCACATCAACGGGGCATTTAATACCAGTACGCTCTCCAGGATAGTGCTAACGAATGGCGCACAGGCTAAGAATATCTATTGGCTGGTGAACGGCGCAGTAAATGTTTTTGACAATTCCCTTTTCAACGGCAACATAATAGGCGCAGGGGCTATCAACTTCAGCCCAGGCGATACACTTAACGGAAGGGCCCTGACGAAAAACGGAGCAGTAAATACGGCAGGCAGCTATTTTAATAGTGTGCCAGCTATTACCTGTATTGCACCGGCTATAGGCGGCACTAAAAGTGTTTGCCCAGGCGATATAACAGCGCTCAACGACTCTACAACCGGTGGTATATGGAGCAGCAGCAATCCGTTAGTAGCCATGATCGGCTCTTCTTCGGGTATAGTTACGGGTATCTTGCCAGGCAACACTACAATTACTTATACAACTCCGGCAGCATGTGTAAGCACAGCAACAGTAACAGTGAATACGGCAGCCGCGCCTATAACGGGACTAAGCAATGTATGCGTGGGCAGTTCGATCACGTTACTTGATGTTACTCCCGGTGGCAGCTGGAGCAGCAGCAATGCATCGCTGGCCACTGTAGGTACCGGTTCGGGTATCGTTACAGGAGTTGCAAACGGCACACCGACTATTTCTTATACAGTGCCGGGCAGTTGCCCCGCAACTAAAACTATTATTGCAGGTACAGATGCAGGTGTAATAACAGGACCATCGCGTGTATGTATTGCCTCAACGATCCTATTAACCGACACAACAATCGGTGGCATATGGAGCCGCAGCAATGCCAAGGCCATAGTAGCAACGGGACTAGTAACAGGCGTTAATGCGGGTATAGATACTATAATGTATACGGTTACCAATATATGCGGAACAGCGGTCGCATCAAAAGCTATAACGATAGATTCCACAACTAATGCGGGCATTATCACAGGTGATTCAGTGGTTTGTGCAGGATCTTCTATTGTATTGACAGACACTACTACCGGCGGCATATGGAGCAGCAGCGATAATTTCTCTGCAACAGTTTTTAATGGTGTTGTTACCGGCCATAGTGCGGGTATAGATACCATCAACTATACCGTGACCAATGGTTGTGGCACAATAGCAGCTGAAAAGACAATAACTGTGAACCCTTTACCAGATGAAGGCGCTATTACAGGCCCATCGGCAGTATGCGTTGGCTCTTCAATTGTATTGACAGATGCGGCGCCGGGTGGCACCTGGAGCTTAAGCAATGCTAACGCTACCCTATCGGGCGTAACAGTTACAGGTGTTTCGGCGGGCATGGATACGGTTAGCTATACAGTTACCAATAGCTGTGGCACGGCATCAGCGTTAGATTATATAATGATCAACCCATTACCAGAGGCAGGAACAATAACGGGCCCTTCAACTGTATGCGTTGCATCATCCATCACGTTGACGGATACTACGCCGGGCGGCATATGGAGCAGTGACAATACCAATGCAACCGTAGTGGGTGGTATCGTTACCGGCGCTTCGGCAGGTACGGTGATGATCAGTTATTTGGTTACGAATATCTGCAACACAGCTTCGGCAACGATGTCTGTAACAGTCAATCCGCTACCTGATGCAGGTACCATTACCGGCCCGTCGGCAGTATGTATCGGCTCTTCGATCACCCTGGCCGATATTGTAACAGGCGGCACATGGAGCAGCAGCAATGCTAATGCAACAGCCACAGGCGATGTAATTACAGGCGTTGCAGCAGGCACGGCTCTTATCACCTACACATTCATTAACGAATGCGGAACAGACAGGGCAACAAAAGCGCTGACGATCAATGCAGCCCCGGCAATACCTTCTATTACAACACAATCACCGGCTACAGTATGCACAGGCACGATGTACCAAAACTTTGGAGCAGCAACACTGCCTGCGGCGAACACCAGCTATAATTGGTCTGCAAGTAATGCAGTAGTATGGGCGGAGGGAACTGCCCACCAGTATGCGCTTGTGAATTTTGATGCGAGTGGTGTTGCAACCGTTACGTTAACCGCAATGACCCTTACTACAGGATGCACCAACAGCGATATGGTTACAGTGACCGTAGGCACTGCAGTGGCACAAATACCTGTAGTACTTTACTTCAATGGCCACTTTGTATGTATACCGAGCAATGAAGATTCTTACCAGTGGGGTTATGATGATCTCCACTCTTTAGACTCTACCATTCTCCCCGGCGAGGTAAACCAGGATTACCTGAATGTAAGCCCTAACCCTGAAAATGCTTACTGGGTAATGACAACCTCCGGTGGCTGCTTACAGAAAACTTACTTAACTGTACCTACAGCAGTACAAAATGTAAACGAAGAGGTACAGGTACTGTCGTTGTACCCTAACCCTGCCAGCAACATTGTCAATGTGAAAATAAATACGGCAATAAACGGCAGCATAGAGGTAGTAGTACTGAATGCGATGGGGCAAAAGATAAACACTGTACAAACGCTGGATAATAAAGCAACAATAGATGTGGCTGCGCTGCCGGGAGGGTACTATATGATCGCCTGCTACAACAATGGTGTTAAGATCGCCACCGCAAGATTCATTAAGAACTAACCCAAACAACTCAGCTACAAAAACATAAAAAATGAAAAAACTTTTAATTCTGCTGATAGCAGCAAGTGGCAGCCTGTGCGCACACGCCCAGGATACAACGAAACATAAATTCACCCATGATGCCGACCTGGGCAGGTGGGTGATAGACCTGAACCTGCTGGGAGGCGGCGCCAGCCAGAACTTTAATACATCCGCCACGACAGCCAGCTACCTCAACCCGCTGAATATGAACACCGGCGAGCTGAAGTACAGGAACGGGTATTCCTACGGCGGGGACGCGCAACTGGGGTTCTTCTTCGGCAAGAAAAAGCATTTCGGGATAGGGGCAGGTATTATGTACATGCAGCAAAACGGGGATGCCATACTTAATAACTACCATGTAGAGTACCAGGCCACAGATGGTGCCGGTAACGTATACAGGCAGCTGGTAACGGGTAATAATGTACGCGAAAACATCATCTCGACGATGTACAATATACCTGTAGTGCTGAAGTATAAGAACCGTTTCTCCAAACACTGGGGCTTCACGATGGACGCGGGCGCGCTCATAAACCTGCAAATGAAGAACGCATATACCTCGTACGCCAATTTCGATTATGAGGCTATCTACAAATTCGTGAACAATGATGGCGGTGGCCAAACATCTGTTTATGACAATTTGCCGGTACCGAATTCCAATGACTGGATGATCACCAAAGCAGAGTTTTATAAAAATAACCCTACCGCAAATCTACAGGATTACTTTAGCGCAAAGCGCGCGCTGGGCTATAATGTAGGCACCAACCTTTCGCCTGCACAGCAAAAGGGCAATATATCGTATACGCAGGGATCAGTTGGTTTCATTGTACAGCCATCTTTTAATTACTTCCTGTCTGATAAAGTGGCGCTTAACTTCGGTGGCTATTATATGCTGCAGCCGTTTAAGAACAATGCGCAAAGCAACTACCGACTTACCAATGGTGAAGGTGGCTACAGCTCTTCTTTGAATAGCGTCACCTCCAGCACCAACCAGGCTTACGGATTGAATCTTGGCGTTCGTTTCTTCTTCGGTAAGAAACGCGCACCGCTGGCTATTACGTCTATGGAACAAACTGCACCAAGTCAGTGTGGATTGTGTGATGGCGGCATAATACTGCATGGCCTGACCCCTAACGAACCTGTGAATGTTGACTACAGCCTGAATGGCGGCCCAACGGCCAAGTATGCCACAACTGTGCAACCGGACGGTGTAGTAAAGATAAACAATCTTTGCGCAGGTACGTATACCGCTATCAGCGCAACAATAAAGAGGCGTAATGCAGCAGGCCAGTCTATTACCATAGCCGACCCTGTGATGAGCATTTCTTCTGAAAATATAACTAACCCTACAATTACTGGTACCTGCAATGGCGCTGTGCTGCTCAATGGCCTGTATGCCGGCAAATCGGTGACCATTAATTACTATCTCGATGGCGCACCGCAGGCTGCTTATACAGGCGTAGTAAACACTGATAATTCGATAACGTTAAACAACCTTTGTGCAGGTAAATACACAGGCATAGTGGCTAAGATCAATACCTGCGTGGCTAATGGCACTGACTTCGCGCTTGTGGCACCGGCACCACCACCTCCACCACCAGCACCGGTTGTAGTTGAAGAGCCTGCATACAATGCGCCTATATTGTTTGATTTCAACAAGGCTACGATACATGTATCTTCTTATGCACAACTCAATGAAGAATCCAAAGAGCTGCGTAAGGAAACAGACCTGTACATCAGGGTAGATGCCTACACAGATGCTATAGGATCGGACGCGTACAATCAGAAATTATCGGTAAGGCGTGCAAACGCGGTGAAAACCTATCTGAAAAAGAAAGGCGCTAACCCGGCCAGGATAAAAATTTATGGCCATGGCAAAAAAGACCCGGCAGCCGATAACAGCACCGATGAAGGAAGAAGTAAGAACAGGCGTGCTACGATCAACAAAGTATCGGGCGAGTAGTTTCTGATCAATATTCAATTATACAGCAAGAGGCTTTTCCCGCGAGGGGAAGGCCTTTTGTAATATAGGGAAGAAGGAAGGAGTTTAGTTGTATTGCTTGTCCTGCGCGAGGTCGTTGGTTAGGAATACCAACACGGCGAACCGGGCACACACGGGAATTGTTGATTTTTTGCAGTGTAACAGCTTTTACATTCTCCATATTTCTTAACTTACGGCAATGAAGATGACTATCCTCCTGTTATTTGCCTTTGCCGTTATTGACTCTGCGTATGGCCAGTGCCCCTCTAATAAAAGGCAACTGGATATATCGGTGAGCTATGGGTTTATCTCGACAGACCAGGTATTTGGTGTGCCGAATGATGATGGCGCTACTGTGAGCGGGCAGAAAATGCTCACGAGTGCACCCGGGTCGCCCTTCATCAATGTTCGATATTTCTTTTTTAACCGGCTGGCATTCGGGGTAACGTGTGGTTTTTTAAGCGAGTCTGGTAAGTATGTGGATACGTATACCCCATCTATAACAGGCACAGGCACTTACACCAGTCATTCTACTGTGACCGCATTCGAGGTATACTACATTTACCTGTTCAGGAAAAACATGGAGCTGTACACGCTTGGAGGCATAGGTCCGTCATTCAGTAGTGCGAACATAACTACAAATGTATTGGGCTTGAGCACTACCAGCCATGCAGAATCTGTGAATACAACGAAGGTGCAGTACACACCTATAGGCATACGGTATGGCGGCAAGCTGGGGGCGTATGCCGAGCTGGGTATAGGGTATAAGGGTGTGTTCAATGCAGGGATCTCTTATAAACTGGGTCCGGGTAGCTGGTGGAAGGAGTGACAACTGATACTACTACTTGCATTAAAATCATCATTGCAAGCCTTTCGGCTAAAGCCAACATAATTTTCTGAATAAACTTCGGCCTAAAGGCCAGGGCAGCTGGTGTAATCTGAATATCTATCCGGTCTTATAATGAAACGCCATCCATATTATTACTTAGACATCCCCTAACCCACAATGTCATTGACATTAAGAGTTTTCTCGCGAAATAATGTCACCCCTTCAGGGTTTGTCCATATTTTCCAATGTGTTTCTATAATAATGCCACCCCTTCGGGGTTCACCCGTTTCCTTAAGTCAATGACATTGCCCTATCCCATTCGCCAACGGATCCTGAGCTATCGGGACTATACTACATCTTCCGCTGCAAAAGCTATGGCAGATAAAAGAGGAAGTTCCCAGCTCGAGTAGCAAAACAAAATTGAACAAGTAACTGCTATTATCAGTTTTTAGCGGGTGGCAACAATAGGTTGCCGAGAAGACTGTACACATATTTTGCACCGCCGGGGCCGTAGATGAAGCGATGTCCGCCCTGCTCTACATTGCCAAAATTCCAGCCGGGGGCTTCGGTCTTGTGCTGCTCGTAGATGGCCTGCACATCGCCGAAAAGAAAGCCGGGATCATCTTTTGCATTCATGGAGAAGAGGGGCTTCTGTTTGGTGATGTTACTGAATTTTATAGCCTCACCGGGTAGCCTGGGCATGGCTGAGAAAGCGTAGAAGCCTGCAAACATATCGGGCTTGTGGTTGATGAACCAGAAGGTAGATATGCCACCCATAGAGATGCCTCCGAGGTATATCTTTTGCTTGTCCACATTGTAATAGTCCTGCACCTGCTTTACAATAGATGCAACATTTTCGAGGGCGCTTACCTGGCTGGGCCACATCAGATCGCGGCGGCCAAAAGGGAAAACAACGATGGTATGATACATATCGGCAACGGAGAATATTGGCTCTGCGGCTATAGAGGGATCTTTGTACTGAAAGCTGTCTTTGGCCAGTATGGCACCATGCAGGAATACGACAACAGGCATAGCACGGGCAGGGGTGTATGTTTGCGGCACGTATACGAGATATGGCACATCCACATTACCCACACGGCTGCAGTAGAGCGCAATGCCGTGCGGGGCGGCTGCAAATGCACCCGGCGCTGCAGAAGCATGTATGGCATGGCCAGTGATGGTTGTGAGCCATTGCTTGCTGTGAACCTCGGCGGCGGTTTGCGCATGGGACACTTCCGCCAGAAGGAGTAATAAAAACGGTAATAGTAATTTGTAGCTACGCATATCTGTAGTATGAAACACTAAGATAGGGAATAAATTGCTCATCAAAAATGAAGCATTGAGTAACGTCATTCATCGCGAGCAATTTCTCCACCACATAGGCATATAGGCCATATAGCCTATAAGGTCTGCACATCGCAAGAAGTAAGAACACATAGATACATCACTTTCTCTTATTATTCTACCGATCTTACTGCTGTGCTTTTACAAATTCGCGGTAATATTTTGCGTTCTTTTTGGCAAGGGCTACACTGGCTTCCATAATATCTTTCTGCCATTGCTTTTTTGTGGCAAAATCCATGAGCTCGTCGGCGGTGGACGCGCCGAGATGGCCACTGGCGCGCAGATGGGCATAGGCCATAAGCACAGCCATTTCGCGGGCCACCTGGCTGAAGGTGCCGAGGTCATTATCAAAGTCTTCGAGGTTCATACGGTCGGCCATGAGCTGCATTTCTTTGACCATGTACCATTGTCCATCCATCTCTACGGTTGCAGTAAAAGCCGGAGAGTTGAACTGCATGAGGTAGCCAACGTCATTGACACGCTGCGCCTCGTTCTTAAATCGTGGCTGTTTTATATTCACCCGGCCAGTATAGCAGGAGCGGCGTGCTTCTTTGACATCTATGAGGTAGTGCTTACCTTTCTTTTTGCTATAGCAAAGTACACAGTACCGTTGCAGGCCCAGGCTGCCCGTACCTGCTATGCGGAATGCGGCATCTTCAAAGACAAGGTGCTCAAAACGGCTTTCGAGCAGGGGCGTAAGCCCTTTGTATATGCGTGATTTGGTGACATCATCCAGCTTCATAAAATGTACATTATCTGCCTTGAGCATTAATGCGCCCTTGTGCTTATAGGTGTGCTTGCTGATAAATACTTGCCGGTCGAAAGTATGCAGATGCTCAAAATATTTTTTGAAAGCGCCATGCGCCACTTCCTGCTCCAGCATAAGGGCTTTGCCTTTGTGCAGCGTAGTGGTGTAGGCTTCCATAATATCGTGCAGCAGTTTGTGCAGGCCAATGGCGCCTGCTTTCATCTGGTCGGCAGCGATGATGATACTGGTGAGAAAACGGGCGGCTTCGGCCTCGGGAGAGGCAAGGATGGCCTCGTCGAAATCATTGAGGTCGAAATATACTATGCGGGTATCGCCTTTGTAAGAGCCAAAATTCTCGAAGTGCAAGTCGCCGCATATCCATGCCTTTACTTTGGGCTTGTGCCTGTATAGCTTTGCAAATTCTTCGGCAAAGAGATGGCAGGTACCCCTGTAAAACCGGAACGGGCTTTCCTTCAGCGCCTTCCACTTCAGCTCTTTGAGCTCCGGCGATATCCCTGCATTGTATTCGTTGATCTTCTTAAGGAAAGATGCCATAGCATATGTTTTACACCATTCAGACACTAAAATACTCCCCGCGAGCCTTTCGGCTAAAGCCGATCATATTCTCCGGCTTAACCCCGGCTTGAAAGCCGGGGCAACTGGCGTAGCTTAACGCTTAGATAGTTTACACCGGAAAAGTAAGGTTAATGATAAGCAATAGCTGTTAAAATGATATTATTTCTTTGTGAAGATTAGCTGTTAGTCGGCTTTTGTCCATTTGGTGGTGCGGCCCAGCATGGAGAAGCCCACGTAGCCGCGTACATCCAGCACATCCCCATTGAGGGTCATTTTGCAGCTATATGTTTTGCCGTTCGTTGGGTCGTAGATCTTGCCATCCTCATAGCCTTTCTCTCCGTCTTTTTTAAAGTTTTTGAGTATCAGCAGGCCCAGCTCGGGATCGTTCTGCCTGGCTTTATCCGGATTGTTGATATCGGTGTTGGGCTTGCCATCGCGGTTAGGTTCTTTCAGCCATACGATCTTGCCGTAGAAGAGGCCATCGGTGGCTTTGTATACCTGTATCTTGGCTGTCTTTTCTTCGTTATACCACAGGTTGCGCTCCAGGGCATCTTTCTGGGCAAAGGCGACAGTATGTATACCCATCATAGCGATGGTAAGGAAAAGTATGTTGAGGATATGTTTTGGGTGCATAAAATGCAGTTTTAAATCGCAGAATCAATTGGCATCATCAACAGAGCCTGCACCGGATATTTCTTTTGTGATGACCGGGTGGCCTTTATAATCTATGCTGCCGGCGCCGCTGATGCTTACACTGAGCTTTTGGGAGGCCGTCACCTCGCCACTGCCTGCGCCGCTGATGCTGGCATCGGTTTCAAGCGTTTGCAGCGGGAAGGCATCTATATCGCCGGTGCCGCTGAGTGCGTAGGAGGCTTTCTTTACCGAGCCGCCTTTCACTTCTATATCGGCTGTGCCGGAAACGTGGGAAGAGAAATTATCAACGTTGAGATTATCAATAGATACCGAGGCGGCACCTGATATCTGCAGGTCGAAGTTGGTTCCTGTGATGTTGCCGTGAATATCGGCATCAGGCGAGCCATTGAGGGTAACGCCTGTGATGGCGGGCATAGTGACCTCGGCGGTAATACTGTCGCACTCTATTTCCCATGTCTCATCGAGGTCTGATGTGATGTGGAGCCTATTGCCTTCTACTGTGGCCTTGAGATGCTTGATGACATTGGCATAGCCATTGAGTACCACGGAGGGTACAGCACCTTCCTTAACGGTGATGCTTACGTTCACATCCACATCGGCCTGCACAACAGAGAAGGAGCCTACAGGAATATTTTGCGAGGTGATGCTCCCCTCGCCTCTCAGCACATTTCTTTTGCACGAGGTAAAAGCCAATGTGGCCACTATAACAATTGCTGGTAAAAGGAATTTCCTATTCATAGCTTTATAGATCAAAGCCCTTTTGCGGGCGTTTCATTCCTGTTGTGCTTCCACCACACATAACCTAAAGTACCCATAATGATGAGCGGCAGAAATGCAAGGTATATGATACCACCATTAAGCCCCTTCGCACTCTTGCTGTCCATACCTGCTGCTACTTTGGTGCATACAGCACAGCCCTGCCCCCACGAGGAGTGTGCGGTAAGGGCGATCAAAACCACAAGTAGTAACCACTTTTTCATATTCTAAAATTACGTAGTAAAGGTGAGTATACAAAATCAGATATGCGGCACGTAGTACGGGCTGATGAGCAGGTATACCACCACACCGGTAATGCTCACATACAACCATAACGGCCAGGTATAGCGTGCCAGCTTCTTATGCTTTTCATATTCGCCGCTGAGTGAGCGGTAAGCTGTATAGAGTATGAATGGCAGTATAATGGTAGCGAGGGCGATGTGCGTGATGAGGATGAAGAGATAGACATAAAACAGCCAGTCGTGCGTGCCGCCGTACTTAGTTTCGTTGGCCAGCAGGTGGTGCGCTATGTAGGACAACAGGAAGAGTACCGAAAGCACCATAGCCACCAGCATGAGCTTCTTGTGCAACTCATACTTGCGGCTGCGCACTGCTATGAAGGCCCATACCAGCAATATAGATACCATGGAATTGACGATGGCATTGAACAGCGCAAAGACATGCACATTAAAGCCGAGATCGAGGCCGGTGAGGAATTTCACATTGGCCAGGAAAGCCACTGCTACAAACACCACCACCGATACGGTAATGATGAATATGTTGGCTTTTTTGTCGTTTTTCTGTAGTACAGGCTTTAGCATAAATCAAAAATTAAAAAGAAAAAATTAAAATTCCCGTGGGGCAAATCCCAAGTTCCAAATTCCAAAGTATAAATTCCAAATCCCAGGTTCCAAATCCCAAATCCCATCCCGATGGTTATCCCCGCCAATGCACTCCCGATGGCTATCGGGACCCTGCTACATTTTCCATCGCTAAAAGCTATGACAGATGAAAAGGGAGAATTTCCAGCGTGGGCAAAATCACATTCCCCACATTCAGTCACATTCAGTCACATTCAATCACATTCAATCACATTCCCCACATTCAATCACATTATTTTTTATGGTTTTTCTCGAGCGTGAGGAGTACTATATCATCAGCACATTTTCTTACATCGGTGTCGTTGAGGCCATCATAGTAGCCGCGTACCATACGTTCTTTATCCAGCAATATGAACTGCTGCGTATGGATGAAGTCTTCCGCGCTGCCATCGGCGGGGCCGGTCTCTACACCCAACTCATGGCGGGCATAGTTGTAGATGGCATGTTTATCGCCGGTAAGGAACCACCACTTATCGTGGTTGGCATTAAAGCGATCGGCATAGGTACGTAGTACCTGGAAGCTGTCGTAACCGGGATCTACTGTGATGGATACGAACTGCACAATGGTATCGAGCTGGGCCTCTTTCTTAGGGTCTTTGCGAAAGCTGGTTTGCAGCAGCTCCATGCTTTTGCTGATGCGCGGGCATACAGCAGGGCAGCGGGTGAAGATGAAGTCAATGACCACCATTTTACCGGCCAGATCTTTGTTCATAGATATCTTTTTGCCCAGTTGGTTAGTGAGTTCTATATCTGCCACATGATGGTAGAGAGTATCGCGCGTTCGTTTACCGGGGGCGTTCACGGTGTCTATTTTTTCTATGCCGTAATAGCCAGGCATCTTCACTGCCCCTTTGGATAAATGGTTGACCACAAAATAGCAAAATAGCGGCACCAATAAGGCTACCGCTATTCCTGCAAAAAATTTATCGTTGGATCTTTTTTTAGTACTCATTTGGATTTGCCGGAGCGCTTGTAACGTGTGTTCGTGAAGGGGATTCATTGTTCATGCGGAGCCAGAAACCGCCATCGGCAAGGAAGGCAATGATGAACCAGATGAACAACACCAATGGTATCAGGACCGTTACTTTAAAGCCTTTGAACTCATCGCCAAGGTGCATGAACACGGCTACGATGTAACCGGCCTTTACGAGTGTAAGCGCAAGGAAAATGAAATTGGCAACAGCGCGCGGCATCTGGTGACTGAACATCATACCCATTACCACCTCTACTATCGTGATAACGAGGAGGAACCAGAATATCTTCCAGATGCGACCCACCTGCTTTTTGCTCTCTTCAGAGTTCACATCACTGTGATGCGCCAATACGCCTGAGTAAAGCTTGGACTGATCGCCCTCGTATAAATGCTGAATGCTGTTTGAATTGTGATGTCCGGACATGTTGAATATTGTTGTTGATGAATTTTTTAATTTTTCTACAATTTGTCTTTCGACTTTCTACTATAGACTTTCTACTATTACAGCAGGTAGAAGCAGGTGAACACGAATACCCATACCAGATCCACAAAGTGCCAGTAGAGGCCTATCTTCTCTACCATCTCGTAGTGCCCGCGGCGCTCGTACACGCCATTAACGGTATTGACAAGAATGAGTATGTTGAAGATAACACCTGATGTAACGTGGCCGCCGTGGAAGCCCGTGATGGTGAAGAAGTAGTTGAAGAACAAATGCGTAGACTGCATAGCCAGCGCCGGCTGCGTGGCCAGCACGTGTGCCGTTTTATGCGCGTTGAAGAAATGCGCGAATTCTTTTACCGGTGTATTCACATCGAGGAAAGATCCCCACCAGCCGCCTTCGCTGTGCAGGTGCGTCCATTCCCATGCCTGGCAACTGAGGAAGCAGATACCACCTATAATCGTCCACAGCAGCCACTTAGCCACATTCTTCTTATCGCCATAGTGCCCTGCATGTACTGCAAGTACCATGGTCACAGAACTCATGATAAGTATGAAGGTCATCAAACTCACAAATAATAGCGGGAGGTCGTGCTCGCCCATAAAGGGGAAAGACTTGAACACCTGGTTGGCATCGGGCCATACTGTGCTGAAAAAGCGCGTGGTGCCGTAAGAGATCAGGAGCGCACCAAAGGTGAGCGCATCCGATAATAGGAAAAACCACATCATCATTTTTCCATAGCTCACGTTATAGGGTGAGCGGCCGCCGGCCCATAATTTAGGCTCCGGTGCTGTTGTTACTACTGTTGCGTGTTGTGACATAGACTGTTTTAAGTATCAGTTGCGAATCCGGGTGCGAATTTCGAAACTATTTTATTGATTTACCAGAAAAAACACAAATAAATATAACCACAATATATCTACAAAGTGCCAATACGTTGCTACGATCTCTAAACCTGTAGCGCTGTACGTCTTCACTTTGGTTCTAAATGCGCGGAAAAATACAAAGAATAATGCAATAATCCCACCCAATAAATGTGCAAGATGTAATCCTGCTATTATAAAGAGGAAAGATTCGCTTGGATTGCCATTTACTTTCACCGGCGCCATCTCGTTGAGTACCTGCCCGTTGATGTGCACCTGCTGCAATTGATGATACAATTGATAGAACCCCTCCATCTGCAATAAACCGAAAACAATGCCCAAAATAAGCGTGCCAGTAATGAGCAGCCTGAACTGTGGCATAGCCCTGTTCTTAAAGGCGCGCACGCCCAAAAACATGGTAATGCTGCTGATGAAGATGGCAATAGTGGAATACCAGAAAGTAACGGGCAGGTGGTATAAACGCCAGTTGCCCTGCGCCTCCCGCACCATATAGCCGCTGGTGAGGCCCGCAAAAGCCATACTCATACTGGCCATAGCCACCCACATCATGAATTTTTGTGGATGTATCTTCCGCCTTTCCTTCACCCCCGAATCCATTGCTACATTCATACTGTTATATTAAATTAAACTTCAAATTCCAAATTCCAAATTCCAGGTTCCAAATTCCAAAATCCAAATACCAAATACCATTTTTTTTTGTTATCTGGATCACATTCAATCACATTTTTCACATTCCACCACATTACCACTACATCTTATCTATCACCAGTGCCAGTAATATGGCGGGCAGGTAAATGAAAGAGGCAAACATGACACGGCGTGCTGACTTATGATCGTTCTTCAGGTAAAAAGCTATAGAGGCTGCAAAATACATCAGGCCACTCAGCACGCACACCCACATGCCTATACTACCACTCATGCCCATCATATGGGGCAGCATGGCCAGTGGTATAAGCACCAGGCTATACATCATGCACTGGATACCTGTGAACCTTGTTTCTTTTTCGCGGGTGGGCAACATGCGTATACCGGCCCGGTTATAATCATCGAATGCGACCCAGGCTATGGCCCAGAAGTGCGGGAACTGCCAGAAGAACTGGAAGGAGAACAGCACCCAGCCACCCACACTAAAGCTATTGGTAGCTGCCACCCATCCTATCAATGGTGGCAGCGCGCCGGGTATAGCCCCTATAAGCACAGCCACAGGGTGTACCTTCTTCATAGGGGTGTAGACAAATGCGTATAATAATAGAGAGAAAAAACTGAGCGCGCCTGCGGCAGGATTGAAGTAGTAGGCCAGGAGCAATGCGCCGCCTATGCCTGTAACCAGTGCGAATATCCATGCCTCCAGGTGGTTCATTCGGCCCTCGGGGAGCGGGCGGGTGCGGGTGCGCTGCATAAGGCGGTCGCTCTCACTTTCCAGTATCTGGTTGATGGTGTTGGCGCCGCCTGTTACCATCATACCGCCCAAAAAGAGGGTGATGATGCGCTGCCACAGGGCCATGCTTGTAAAGGAGAAGGAAATGTTGGGGGCCATGAGGTAGCCGATGACGCTGCTGAACACCACCATGCCGCTGAGATTAGGCTTCAGAAGCTGGTTATAGTCCTTCGCACGCCCCAGCGCCACTATGTGCCATTTAGCTTTTATAGGCTCTTGCCGCAACATTTAATATAAATATAATGAATTGAGCGGCAAAAGTACGATAATTTATGAGTTTTTGAGGGAGAAATGAAGGGGTGTTGATAAGTTTTGTGGAGGAACGGCATTGAGTAGAACAGCTTTGCCTCGCATGGCACTTATACTCTCAGCATGGCACGGTTTTATCTGCTATGGTATGCACTCCTATTAACACCTTCTTTTAGAATATAGTTGTATATTTGATTTTTCATAATTTTTATAGTGTCAGGTGTTATTTATCTGCTGCTTATCAAGCTCTTTATTCGATGTCCACGCTCGCAGACGAACCACAGTATATTATAGCCATTGGCGCTTCTGCCGGAGGCATGGAAGAAATAAATTCATTTTTTGACCACACCCCACTCGATAGTGTTTCTTACGTTATCATACAACATCTTTCGTCTGACTTTAAAAGCAGAATGGTAGAACTGTTGGCCAAGCATAGCAAACTGGTGATCAGGGAAGCGGAGAACGGAATAAAAGTATTGTGTAACCAGGTATACCTGATACCCAATGATAAGTACATGACCATACATGACGGACGGCTATACCTGACCGAGAAAGAAAAAAGTGCAACACCTCATCTCACCATCAACCGTTTCTTTAATTCGCTGGCGGCAGATTGTGGGAGAAAAGCTATAGGCATTGTACTCTCCGGCCTGGGCAGCGACGGCACAGAGGGCGTAAAGGCCATCAAGAAAAACGGGGGCATGGTGATCGTGCGCAACCCTGAAACATCGGAATTCAGCAGTATGCCCACACATGCTATAGCTACCGGTGTAGTGGACTTTATACTTGAGCCTGGGCAAATGCCCAACGCTATTGAAGACTATGTGAAATATGGCGGAGACCTGCTGGACGAGAACAAGAATGACGAAAAGAACATTACCGATATCATAGACCTGATCAAAGAAAAATCGCCACACGATTTTTCGGATTATAAACAGACCACTATACTGCGCCGGACGAAGAGAAGGGCTGCACAAAGTAATTTCATGAGCCTGGAAAATTACCTCGACTTCCTGAAAGTAAGCCCGGATGAGGTGGAGGCCCTTGCCAAAGACTTCCTGATCAGTGTTACCTCTTTCTTCAGGGACCCGGAAGCATTTGAGTTCATACAGAAAAAAGTGCTGCCCGAAATACTGGAAAAGCTGCCACATGGCGATGAGCTGAAACTATGGATAGCAGGTTGCGCCACGGGAGAAGAGGTCTATTCCATGGCCATACTGATAGCTGAGCAACTGACTGATAAGCACAAAGATATTGTTGTAAAAATATTCGCCACTGATGTGGATAGCGCGGCACTGGCGCAGGCGGGCAAAGGCGTATATAGCGCCGGCATTACCAAAGATGTATCGGCAGAGCGGCTGGAAAACTATTTTATAAAGGAAGGTAATACCTACCGGATAAAGCCGCACATACGCAAGATGGTGATCTATGCGCAGCACGACCTGGTGAAGAACCCGCCGTATTGCAATATGCACTTCATCAGCTGCCGCAACCTGCTGATATATATGACACCGGTGTTGCAAAAAAAAGTATTCGGAATGCTGCTCTTCGGGCTGAAAATGGACGGGTACTTATTCCTCGGCTCCAGCGAAAACCCGATGCCCATCATTAAGAACCTGCTGGTAGTGAATAAGAAATGGAAGATATACAAAAACCTGGAGGCCAAGCGGGAAATGCGCTTTGATGCATTCTCCTTCCCCGACCTGATGGACACCAAACATATACCTTCGTTGTTCGGGCGCGAGGAGACAACCAAAAATACGAACATCATTTTATCGGAAGCAGTAAATGAAGCGCTTGTAACAACACTCGATTACCTGGTAGTATGCGTAGATGAACATAATAATGTAGTAAAATCTTACGGCGACACTACAAAATACCTGCTACAGAAAAACTTCACCTCCGGCCTGGAGGCGTTGTTGCCCAAGCCGTTAGCGCTGGCATTCAATACACTTAGCGCCACAGTATGGAAAACGAACGAAACGAGCGCGGTACGTGGTATAAAGATCAATCATGGCGAGTCTGTAATAGAGGTGCAGTTAACTATAAGCCCACTGGCCATCAGTAAAGGCGAGCAGAAGCTATTGCTGGTGCGGTTCAGCGACGACAAACAGGCCGCACCTACAGAAGGGTCTGCACTCTTTGATGAAAAAATATACGCCGATCAATACACGCTGAACATAGAAGAACAACTAAAGGAACTGAAGGAGAAACTTCAGTCTGCTTATGAGCAGCTTGATGCCTCCAACGAAAATATGCAGTCTTTTAATGAAGAGCTGCTATCTGCTAATGAAGAGATGCAAAGTACCAATGAGGAAATGCAATCGGTGAATGAGGAACTGGATACGATCAACTCCAACTACCAGCTCAAAAACAAAGAGCTGCTGGAGATCAATGACGACCTGAACAATTACTTTAGAAGTAACATTAACGGCCAGATGTTCATTAATAACGAGCTGCTGCTAATGAAATTTTCGCCCGGCACCGTAAAGCAGATCAACCTGCTGGAAACGGATATAGGCAGGCCCATCAGTAATATATCCACTAACATAAAGCTGGAAACAATTATTGAAGACACCAAGCAGGTGATCAGGGATGGCAACATCATTACTAAAGAAGTAGAGACCAACAACGGCAAATGGTACCAGGTAATGACTATGCCCTACATACAGGAGGCGGACAATAAAAAAAATGGCGCTATAGTTACCTTCAACGACATCACCGAACTGAAAAGCGTGCAACTGGAGCTGAACAAAAAAAACAAAGTGCTGCTGCGCATCAATGCCGACCTGGACCATTTTGTACATGCGGCATCGCACGACCTGCTGGGGCCGCTGGCCAATATAGAGACCAGCATAAAGGTGATGGATGAGATAAAAACATCGGAGCCGGTACTGGACGAGTTTTTGACTGTGATGCACTCCTCCATTAAGAAATTTCGCGCGCTGGTAACCGATATTGCTATTGTGGCTAAGGTGGAAAGTGATATGATCGTAATGGAAATGGTGGATATGGACGAGTTGATCAATGATGTGGAATGGAGCCTGCAATACAAGATAAAATCATCTGGCGCAGTGATCATCCGCGACCTGGAGACCAAGCAGGTATATTTTTCGAAAAAGAACCTGAGGAGTATACTTTATAATCTTATCTCCAACGGTATTAAATTCAAAAGGGACCTCAACCCCGTGATCACTATACACACCGAAATGCTGGAGGATACAGTAACGCTGTCTGTAAAGGATAATGGCGTAGGCATACCTAAAGACAGTATTTCCAAAATATTCAGCCTGTATGGCCGCCTGCACCAGGATGTGGAAGGCCAGGGTATAGGCTTGTACCTGGCACAGAAAATAGTGAACGCCGCCAGTGGCACCATAGCCGTAGAGAGCGAACCGGGCAAGGGCAGCAAATTCATCATACAATTCAAAACCGAGCCTGTGATACTGCCTTTATCCGAGAATTAAGGGCTATCATCAGCACAGCAGTGCCTCGCTTTCTTTGCGCAGGCGGTCTTTTTTGATGGAAACTACACCTACTTCTTCGCATACAAGGCCGCCGGCGAGGTTGGAGACCTCGGCCATGAGGGCTACGTCTTTGGTGAGGGCATAGACCATAGCTGCGGTAGCTATAACCGTATCGCCCGCACCGGAAACATCGGAGATACTGAGCACACGCGTAGGTATGATGGCGGATGAAAAGCCATTGTTGTAGAACACCCCTTTCTCGGAGAGTGTAATGAAGGTGATCTCGTGGTGTAGTACTTCGTTCAGCTTGCGGTGGGCTTCGTTCAATTCCTGCTCGCTTACATTTTCTATTTGTAGGTTCAGGCCCTCGCGCACTTCTTTGAGGTTGGGCTTGAAGATGGTAACGTCTTTATAGGCCAGGAAATTCTTTTTCTTAGGGTCTACCGCTGTGATGATGCCGATCTCTTTGCAATGTGCTGCTATACGCTGTATAACATTCTCCTTCAGCACTCCTTTGTTGTAATCTTCAAAGATAACCACCTGCGGCTTTATACGTTGCAGGTATTTGAGTACTGCATCTATAAACGGATGCTCTTCTTCCGTATACAGCTCATCTGTCACTTCATCGTCTATGCGCATCATCTGCTGGTTGCGGCTGAGGATGCGGGTTTTGGTGGTGGTGGGCCTGCGCCAGCTTTTCATGATCAGGTCTGTGTCTATACCTGCTTCTGCGGCCAGCTTCACGAGGGTTACGCCTTCGCTGTCGTCGCCTATCACGCTGGCAAGGGTTACTTTCGCGCCGAGGGCACGGCAGTTGAGCGCCACATTGGCTGCGCCACCCAGGCGGCTCTCGCGGCGGGTAAGCGACACTATTGGCACAGGGCCTTCGGGGGAGATGCGATCCACATTGCCCCACGAATAGTTATCGAGCATCACATCGCCGATCACTACCACGTGCAGGCTATCCATATCATCAAATACTTTTTGCAGTTCGGTATGCTTCATTAGTTGTTAGTCATTAGTCGTTAGTCCTGATAGCTATCGGGAGTCGATAGTAATTAGTAGATAGTAGTTAGTTTATAGTCTTTTTTGAACGGGCTTCTAGTATGTAGTACACCGGAATGCCGGCTAATACGATGATGAGGCCGGGCCAGGTGTATGTCGGCTTGTACTTGAGCAGCACGAGGCAAATAGATGCCGCCAGCACTATGTAAATAGCAGGCAACACAGGGTATCCAAATGCTTTGTAAGGTCGTGGCAGATCGGGCTGTGTTTTGCGCAGCTTGAAGATGCCTGCTATAGTGAGTATGTAAAACAGCAGCACCGTGAAGATGATAAAATCGAGCAGGTCGCCGTACTTGCCGCTGAGGCAGAGGACGGAGGCCCACATGAATTGCATCCACAGCGCTGCGGCTGGCACACCCTTGCTGTTCAGTTTGCCTGCTGCGGGGAAGAACAGGCCATCATTGGCCATAGTATGGTATACGCGCGAGCCGGAAAGTATAAGGCCGTTGTTGCAACCGAATGTGGATACCATGATCATAATAGCAATGATCATAGTGCCTGCATTGCCGAATATCTTTAATGCCGCTGCCAGCGCCACACGATCAGAAGGGGCATTGGCGATCTCGTGCATACTCATCACGTTGAGGTACATGAGGTTCATGGAGATGTAGATGATGGTAACCACCAGCGTACCTATGAAGAGGCTGAGGCCTATGTTGCGCTCGGGACGCTTGATCTCGCCTGCTATGAAGGTGACGTTGTTCCACGCATCGCTGCTGAACAGCGCGCCCACCATGGCCGCGCACAGCGGGCCTATGAGACCCACACCACGCAGGCTATCGTGTATGATAGTGCCGTCTTTCCATACCTCGGTGTGAAATGCCAGCCAGGGAAAAGACCAGTTATCGGCCCATATGCTGTGGTCTTTGAAGAAGATGAAGCCGAAAATAACCAGCCCTGCCATGGCGGCTATCTTGGTGAATGTAAAGATGAACTGTATCCACTTCGCGCTCTTAACTCCGAGTGTATTGATAAAGGTGAGCAGGAATATAGTGCCGATACCCAGCAACTGCGCGGCAGACACCGTAAAGCCATCGGCACCTTTATAAAGAATATTGCCATCGCCGAGGGAAGGGATGAGATAACCGGTGAATTTGGCAAAACCAACGCCCACAGCGGCTATAGTACCCGTTTGTATCACAGCAAAGAACGACCAGCCATACAGGAAGCCCCACAGCTTACCGAATGCCTCGCGCAGGTATACATACTGTCCCCCTGCCTTCGGAAACATACCGCTCAATTCGCCATAGCTAAGGGCGGCAGCCAATGTGATGAAGCCCGACAATATCCATACCACTATGAGCCAGCCAGCGCTGCCCAACTGTCGGGAAATATCGGAGCTGACGATGAATATACCTGAGCCGATCATAGAGCCAATGACGAGCAAAGCGCCATCGAGCAGGGTGAGCGAACGCTGAAAGGATGATGAAGATGTGTTTTCCAAATTACCGGATTTTCAGAAAAATACTATTTATTTTCCTTTTTCAGCAAGTTTGTTCATGCCGGCGATCACATCATTGGTAATATCCAGCTCTTTACTGATAAAAAGTATGGAAGAGCCTGTATTGGAATAAGAAAGGATGCAATCGTAGTGATGGGTTTTGTTGTACCCGGCCAGGAACCTGTCGAGACGGCCTTTTACATCGGCATTAACTTCGTCCTGGTCTTTGGTGAGCTGATCGGTGAAGGCTTGTTTTTTATCTTCCATCGCCTTCTGCATACCGGTCAAGCGCTTTTCTGCGGCTTCATAGTCTGTCTGCGTGAGGGTATTGGCATCGGCCTGCTTTTGCACATCCTCCGATTCTTTTTCCAGCTGGCTATAGTCAGCCTTGAGCTGGCTTTCCATTTTTTCCTGCTGCGCGCTGAATTGTATTCTCTTTTCTTGGAGGTAGGTGTATTTATCTTCGAGCGAGTCGATATTTACATATGCTATGCGGGCGAGCGCAGGCAGCGAGGGCTGGCCTTTGCCTTGTGCAAAAGCATGAGCGGAATATAACAGGATGAATAATGCGAATAGCTTTTTCATAAACTGAGTGAACCTGGGGAATTACTTTTTCTTATCCGCGTCTTTTTTAGCGCGGGCGTTCATACCATCTACTACATCCTTAGTGATGTCGTATTGCTTATTGACATACAGCAACGGTGAGCCTGCGTAGGAGTAAGAAAGGATATAATCGTAGTTGTGCGTCTTATTGTATTCTTCAAGAAAGCCGTCTAACTGGCCTTTCAGCTCTTTGTTGAATTCTTCCTGCTCTTTCATCAGCTGGTCGGTAAGCGTCTGCTTGCGGATCTTCAGGCTCTGATCCTGCTGATTGAGGCGCTTGTTGGCAGTTTCGTATTCAGTTTGGGTGAGGGTATTGGCGCGGGCTTTTTTCTCTACTTCCTGGGCATCGCTTGCCATCTGCTGGTACGAGCGTTGCAACTCTTGCTCCATCTGTTCTTCGCGGCCCTTGAATTCTTCCCGCTTTGCCTTGAGCAGCTCGTACTTGGATTCGAGCGAGTCCATATTTACGTAAGCGATCTTAGCGCCGCCTACAGGTATGGGGTTGGCAGATGATATGCTCCCGGTTGTTGCCGCGCCGCCCTTGTTATTTGGATTGCAGCCGGTAAGCATTAACGCGCCGGAAATAGCTACTGTATATAAAACGATGAAAAAGTTCTTCATTGATGCGTGTGTTTGATTTATGGAAAACCAAAAGTAATATCTAATGGATAATATTGCACTTACTTTATTTCATAAAGTTGTCATAATAAATGTTGAATAGGATACTTACAGATACGATCAGGCATCTTTTTTATCCTTATCCCCGCCTTCCTTGCCCTTATTCAGCTCTTCATTGGCCTGTTTGATCTCATATTCCAGTTCGGGGTCTATGTTTTGTTCTTCTACCTTTTTGGCTTTTTCCTTTAGTTCCTCATGGTGGTCCTGCAGCCACTTCAGTTCTTTTTTGCCATAAGACAGCCGGGTGAAGAGCACAAACAGCACCGGCACTATGAATATGGAAATGGTAGTGGAGGCTATCATACCGCCTAATACAGTATAGCCTATGGTGTTACGCGCCACGGCCCCGGCTCCGGTTGCCAATACAAGCGGCAGCACACCCAGTATAAAGGCAAAGGAGGTCATGATGATGGGGCGCAGGCGCAGGGCGGCACCTTCGAGGGTGGCTTTGACAAGTTCCTCGCCCATATCCACGCGCATCTTGGCAAACTCAACGATCAATATGGCGTTCTTGGCGGAAAGGCCAATGAGGGTGATGAGCCCTATCTGCGCATATACATTGTTACTGAGGCGTGGCACCAGCGTGAGCGCCAGTATAGCGCCAAAGACACTTATAGGCACAGCCAGCATCACAGAGAACGGAACCGACCAGCTTTCGTACAAAGCAGCCAGGAACAGGAATACAAATATGATAGAACACAGGAAAATGTACACAGTAGTGGATCCTGCTTTTATCTCCTCGTAGCTCAGGCCTGAAAATTCGTAGGTGTAGCCTGGTGGCAACTCCTTTGCAGCGGTTTCTTTGAGCACATCAATGGCCTGCCCGCTGCTGTAGCCCTGCGGTATAGCTCCATCCACCTCGGCAGAGCGGAAGATATTAAAGTGGGTAATGAGCGGGGCAGTTTCGGTAGGCTTGTAGCTGATGAGCGTACTTAGCGGTACCATAGAACCGGCTGAATTGCGCACATAATACTTGTTCATGTCGGATATGAGCGCGCGGAAGGTGGTATCAGCCTGCACCACTACATGGTAGGTACGGTTGTAGAGCGTAAAGTTATTAACAAAGAGACTGCCCATATAAGCTTGCATAGTAGTGAACACATCAGAGATATTAACGCCCAGCTTCTGGCATTTCACACGGTCTACCGTGAGGTCATAACTTGGTGTGTGCGCGGAGAAAAGACTGAAGGCAGTGGCTGTAGCGGGGTTCTTATGCAAAGCGCCCACAAATTTCTTCACTACTTTTTCAAAGGCATGCACATCGTCGGTGGTATTGCCCTGCTCTATCTGCATGGCAAAGCCCGCGGCCTGGCCTATGCCGCGTATAGGTGGCGGCGGTATCACCTGCACCACGGCATCTTTAATGCCCGCAGCCGCTATCTTTTTATTAATAACGCCAATAATGCCCGGCACTTGCTCGCCCGGCTTGCTGCGCTGGTCCCATGGTTTCAGCATCACGAAGATGGTGCCGTTGTTGGAGTTGGTGCCGCCATTGAGTACGTTAAGACCAGAGAGGCCCGCATAATGCCCAACGCCGGTTGTAGAGTCCAGTATCTTCATCAGCTTAGTGATGACACCCACCGACTGTACGGTAGAGGAGCCCTCCGGCAATTGATAAGTAAGGTACAAGCGACCCTCATCCTCGGAAGGAATAAAACCGGATGGCTTGTAATGGAACAGCAGGTAGGCGCCCACACAAATACACACCAGCAAAACGACAACATACTTAGCACCACTGATGCTTCGCATCACACCATTATGATACCTGTCTGTAACACGTTGAAACCACTCATTGAATTTAAAGAAGAGCTTGTTGAGGCCCTTCGCCTTTTTATTCACCTTGGATGGCTTCAGTAGTATGGTACAGAGCGCAGGTGTAAGCGATAAAGCAATGAACGCAGAGAGGATCACAGACATGGCTATGGTGATGGCAAACTGCTGGTACAGCCTGCCCACAATGCCTGGGATAAAGCCTACGGGTACAAACACCGCCGCTAATATCAGCGCTATGGCTATTACCGGCGCTGAAATATCCTTCATGGCACGATAGGTAGCTTCCTTGGCCGACATATTATGCTCATCAATGTAATGCTGTACCGCCTCCACTACTATTATGGCATCATCTACAACTATACCTATAGCCAGCACAAAGCCGAACATAGTAAGTGTATTGATGGTAAAGCCAAGCGGTATAAAAAAGCAGAAAGTGCTGAGAATAGACACCGGTATGGCCAGCACTGGTATGAGCGTGGCACGCCAGTTTTGCAGGAAGATGAACACCACCAAAGCCACCAGGCCCAGCGCCTTCAGCAGCGTACCCACCACCTCCTGCATAGATACTTTAATGATGGTTACCGACTCAAAGGGGACCTTGTAATCAATGTCTGTAGGAAAGGTGGCTTTAAGCCGGGCCATTTCGGCATATACGTTGTTGGCAGTCTCTAGCGCATTGCTACCCGGAGTCTGGTACACCATGATATATGAGGCCGGCTTTCCATCAACAAAAGAGTTGCTGGAGAACGTGAATTTACCGAGCTCTATACGTGCCACGTCTTTGAGGTATACCAGTTGGCCGGTAGCAGGGATGGTCTTGACAATTATCTTTTCAAATTCGGAAGCCTTGTTGAGCGGGGCATTTACCAGTATACCTGTTTCAAACGTCTGGTCATTGAGCTGCGGAGGCTCCCCTACAGAACCAGCTGCCACGTACACATTCTGCGCATTAATGGCAGCGATCACATCGGCAGGCGTGAGGCTGTAGTTGGCCATTTTGTTAGGATCCATCCATACGCGCATACTGAAGTTATCGGTACGTGCGGTAACATCGCCCACACCCGGCACACGCAGCAGGGCATCTTCGATAAAGATATTGGTATAGTTATCCATGAAGGTGCGGCTGTGCGTACCCTTGGGCGAATATATAGCCACCAGCATCAGCATGCTGGGGTTGCTGGCGCGTACGGTGAGGCCCAACTTGCTTACCACGGCCGGCAGCAACGGCTGGGCAATACCTACCCTGTTCTGCACATTGAGCGCAGCTATATGCACATTGGTGCCTATGTTGAAGGTAACGCGCACATTCATATTGCCGCTGTTGGTGCTGGTGCTCTGCATGTACTCCATGCCGGGCGTGCCATTCACCTGCTCTTCTATGGGTATAGCTACTGTCTGCTCTACCGTCTGTGCATCAGCGCCGGTGTAGGAACCGGTGACACCTACGCTGGGCGGGGATATATTGGGGTATTGGTCTACCGCCAGGTTCATTAGGCAGATACCGCCCGCTATCATTAATACAATAGATATAACGATCGCAGTTACCGGCCTTTTTATGAATGTATTTGCGATCATGTTGTTATTATCGAGTGTATTTTTATGTTCTGTTTTTTATAATAAAAGTGTTTGACACCCCTCACGAGCATTTCGGCTAAAGCCGATCTTATTTCTATTTGACCCCGGCCTGAAGGCCGGGGCTACTGATGTGATTACAATTGGTGTGATCACTTAGGATCGATAAAGCAACACTATGCCGATCAAATCATATTCACGCCCGTGTATTAATAAGCTATACCGGGGTCATCGTCTTTTTTGTCTTTGTTTTTATCATCTTTCTTATCATTGTTGACATTGTCTGTCTTCGTGCCGTGCTCTTCCTCGTGCCTCTCGCGGGCATGTTGTATGTCGTACTCCAGCTCGGGGTCTATGTTTTCTGCCTCTACTTTTTCAGCTTTTTCCTGTAAGTCTTTCTGGTGTGCCTGCAGGTAGGCCAGTTTTTCTTTGCCGTAAGAGAAGCGGGTAATGATCACAAACAGCACCGGCACAATGAAGATAGCCAGTGTGGATGCGGCGATCATACCGCCCAGCACCGTAAAGCCTATGGTACGGCGTGCTACAGCACCCGCACCGGTAGCCAGCACCAATGGCAGCACACCGAGAATGAACGCCAGGGAGGTCATCACAATAGGCCGCAGGCGCAGCTTCACTGCTTCGAGTGTTGACTGGATCAGCTCTTCGCCAAGGTCTACCCGCACTTTGGCAAATTCCACGATCAGGATAGCGTTCTTGGCAGCAAGCCCTATGAGCGTAATGAGGCCGATCTGCGCATATACGTTGTTGGTGATGCTGGGAACGAACATGAGTGTGAGTATCGCCCCAAACGCACCTATTGGCACAGCCAGCATCACAGAGAAAGGCACCGACCAGCTTTCATACAATGCGGCCAGGAACAGGAACACAAAGGTGATGGAAAACAGGAAGATATAAATAGTGGAAGAGCCTGCCTTGATCTCTTCGTAGCTAAGCCCGGAGAACTCATAGGTGTAGCCGGCGGGCAATACTTTTGCGGCCACATCTTTCAACGCTGCCATGGCATCGCCATTGCTGTAGGCGGGAGCAGCGCCCCCATCCACCTCAGCCGTACGGAAGATATTGAAATGAGAGATGAGCGGGGCGGCCTCGGTAGGCGTATAACTGATGAGTGTACCCAACGGCACCATAGCGCTATCGGAGTTGCGCACATAGTACTTGTTCATGTCTGATATCATGGTACGGAAGGCGGTATCTGCCTGCACCACCACATGGAACGTACGGTTGTAGGTGGTAAAGTCATTGATATAGAGGCTACCCATAAATGCCTGTATCGTAGTAAACACATCGCCTATATTCACGCCCAGCTTTTCGCACTTCTCCCTGTCTACGGTCAGGTTGTAGTTGGGTGTGCTGGCAGTGAAGAAGCTGAATGCCTTCGTGATGGCCGGCCTTTTGTTGGCCTCGGCCACAAATTGCTTCACTACTTTTTCAAACGCGTGTATATCATCGGTAGTATTTCGCTGTTCTATCTGTAGGTTAAAGCCCACGGTAGCGCCCAGGCCGGGTATAGGAGATGGTTGTATCACTTCTACATCCGCATTTTTAATACCCGAGTCATTGATGCGTTTTTGCATCACATCTATGATGCCCGGCACCTGCTCGCTTTTTTTACCACGCTCATCTCATGGCTTCAACTGGCAGTAGATAGTGCCGCTGTTGGAGTTGGTAGCGTTGTTCACCACGTTCAATCCTGAAAGTGCAGCATAATGCGCCACACCGGGCGTAGAGCCTACGATCTTCATGATCTTGCTCATCACTTCCACCGACTGTGCTGTAGAAGATGCCGGTGGCAACTGGAAGGTGATGTACAGGTTACCATCATCCTCGGAAGGAATAAAGCCTGACGACTTATGCTGGAATAAGAAGTAAGTAGCAACGCAGATACACAGCAATATGACCACTACATATTTTGCGGCCTTGATGCTTCGCTTTACACCATTGGTATATTTTTCGGTAAGCTTGTCGAACCACTCATTGAATTTCACGAAGAGCTTATTGATACCCTTCATATCCTTGGTAGGCGGCGTAGGCTTGAGTAGCAAGGTGCAGAGCGCAGGCGTGAGGGATAAGGCTATGAATGCAGAGATAATTACTGATATGGCTATGGTGATGGCAAATTGCTGGTACAGCCTGCCCACAATGCCAGGGATAAAGCCCACCGGCACAAACACCGCGGCGAGTATGAGCGCAATGGCTATTACGGGCGCGGATATATCCTTCATGGCGAGGTAGGTGGCTTCCTTAGCGGATATATGCTTGGTATCAATGTAGTGTTGCACGGCCTCTACCACTATTATCGCATCATCTACAACAATGCCTATTGCCAGCACAAAGCCGAACATGGTGAGTGTGTTGATGGTAAAGCCCAAGGGGATAAAGAAGCAGAATGTGCCTAATATAGACACAGGGATAGCCAAAACCGGAATAAGCGTGGAGCGCCAGTTTTGCAGGAACACAAATACCACTATTGCTACCAGACCCAGTGTAAGGAGGAGGGTATGCACCACATCGTTCATAGATACCTTAACCACAGTTACTGACTCGAAAGGCACCTTATAATCCACATCGGCGGGAAAGGATTGTTTCAGCTTAGCCAGCTCGGCGTATACACCATTGGCGGTCTCCAGGGCATTGCTACCGGGGGCCTGGTATATCTGCAGGTACGATGCCCGGTTGCCATCCACAAATGAATTGCTGGCGAAGGTGAATTTGCCCAACTCTACCCTGGCCACATCTTTGAGGTATACAAGCTCGCCCGTACCCGGTATTGTTTTCAGTATGATCTGCTCAAATTCGGACACCTTGCTCAATCGTCCGTTCACAAGTATGCCCAGCTCAAAAGTTTGTGTGCTTTGCTGCGGGGGCACACCTGCCGAGCCTGCGGCCACCTGCACATTCTGCGCATTGAGCGCGGCGATCACATCGGCAGGCGTAAGCTTGTAGGCGGCCATTTTCTCCGGGTTCATCCAGATACGCATACTGAAATCATCAGTAAACCTGTTGATGCTACCCACACCCGGCACACGCAGCAGGGCATCCTGCACAAATATATTGGTATAGTTATCGAGAAAGGTAATGTTGTGGGAATTCTTTGGCGCATATACGGCCACCATCATCAGCATACTGGGGTTGATGGCGCGTACCGTAAGGCCCAGGCGGCTCACCACTGCAGGCAGCAGCGGTGTGGCAATGCTCACACGGTTCTGTACATCCAGCGCAGCAACATCAATGTTAGTGCCTATGTTGAAGGTCACATTCATAGACATCAGACCGTTGTTGGTGCTGTTGCTCTGCATGTATTCCATGCCGGGTGTACCGTTCACCTGTTCTTCCACGGGTGTGGCCACTGTCTGCTCCACCGTTTGGGCATCGGCGCCGGTAAACTGGCCATTCACCTGCACAATAGGCGGCGTAATATCCGGATACTGATCAATAGGCAGGTTGAATATGCATATAGTACCCGTAAGCACCAGCACAATGGATATGACGATAGCAGTTACCGGCCTTTTGATGAATGTATTCGCGATCATGGTAATTAACTAAGTCGTTTTATTCCCTATTTTCCCTTTCCCTGTGCTGCCGGGCCTGCGTTATTGGCTGTTGTTATTGGCGAGCCATCGTGCAGTTTCTGCACCCCGTCTGTGATCACGCTATCGCCTGTTTTAAGTCCTGACTTTACGATCACTTTGTCGGCAATAGTTTGTCCCAGCATCACCTTCACCTGTATGGCATGTAAGGAAGGGCCTTTTTTCTCATCAGCACCTTTCTCTTTTTCTTTCTTCGTTGTGTCAGCCGATGCTATGAGCGTATCCTTTGCTATGTACACAAAGTACTCGCCCATCTGCTCCACGGTGGCCTTTGAGGGGATCACCAGTTGCAGGGCGGTATCTTCATTGTGCACACGGGCCATGCAGCTCATGCCTGCACGCAGCATAAAATCAGGGTTGGGGAATTTGAGGCGCACCCTTATAGTGCCCGTCTGTGGGTCTACCCCACGGTCGATCACATATATCTCTCCCAGCTGGCCATACAATACATTGTTGGGCATCATAAGCGTGAACAAAGAATCGACAGGGCTATGGCGCTGCTGTTGCAATTTCACGAAGCGGGGTATCTGTTTTTCATTGATCACAAAATCAACGGCCATAGGGTCGTCTGAAGAAATGGTATTAAGGACGGTAGTACCAATGGTAACGGTATTGCCGATCTTCACTTGCGATATGCCTATGGTACCATCAAAAGGAGCCCTGATCACAGCGTAGTCGAGATCGGTCTTAGCCCTTGCCAGTGTCTGCTTTGCGGATGTGATGGAATCCTTGGCCATTTGCAGGGAAGTAAGCGCATGGTCAAGGAGCTGCTTGGCTACGGCATCGTGCTTATCGAGGTAAATGTAGCGGTCGGCATCTTTTTGCGCCCTGTCCAGGTTCGAGTATGCCGAGCGGAGGCCTGCTTCGGCCTGGTCGTAGGTGGCGCGGTACTTTGCATCGTCAATGGTATACAGCTTCTGGCCTTTCTTTACATGCTGACCTTCTGTGAAGAAGATACCGGTCACATAGCCTTCCACTTCGGGATGTATATCCACCTGCATCATAGCCACCACGGTAGCGGGATACTGGTCGTAGAACGTCACATGCTCCGGCTGAACTTTGTATAAGTTCACGGGTACCGTCGCATTGGTGGGGTCTTCCTTCTTTTTGCCGCCACAGGCAAAAAGAAAGAGGCTGCTGACCATTACCAGCCCGACTTTGAAATAAAACCTGCTCATGCTCAACGATTTTGATTTTAAAATTCTGTAGGAATATTTCCCATTGATTTTTCGAGGTCCACCTTACTTTCCAGCACCTGGAACAAGGCGGTGAGGTAGCTGATCTGCGCTGTGATCAGGTCGTTCTCAGCGATGATCACATCGAGGTATGCTTTGATGCCCTCCCTGTATTGCAACCGCACTATATTTTATACCTCGCGCGCCAGTTTCACGTTGTCGGTCTGCGTTTGCAGGAAATACAGATTGCTTTTGTAGTTAGACATCGATTGCCTGTAATCCGCATAGATAGCCAGCTCCAGGTTCACTTCGTCCCAGTCTATGCGCTGCTGCATCAGCTTCGATTTGTGTATGTTCTCAATCCTGCGCAGGCCCGTAAAGATGGGTATGCTCAACTGCACACCCCACAGGGAGTAAGGATAAGCCGTGCCGTACAGATCAGAAAAATGGTTGTTCTCAAACTCATAGTTGTAATCATAAAAAGCTGAAACAGAAGGCAGGAAGCCCAGCTGGTAGTAGGCTGTGGTTTCGCGCTGTATCCTTTTCTGCGTTTGCAACTGCTGGTATTCTATACGCTTCTCAAATTGCAGGGCGGCAACCGTATCAATGTAGATGTCCTGCATCATCTGCGCTGTATCAAATTGTATGGTAAATTTGCGGTCGGGACGGTAGCCCATGTATTGCTTCAGCACAGCGCATTTCGACTGCACCGTTTCTTTTGAGGTCTTCAGTTGCGAGAGGGTGTTATTGAGCGCTATCACAGCCTGCATATAATCTACTTTATCTACTGTACCGGCCACATACTGGTTGTAGGTGTCCGATTTATTTTTTTCAAGGCGGGCGCTGTCGTCCCTGTAGGCATATATCTGTTCTACAGACAGCAGCATATCGTAGAATGCCTTGCTCACTTCTGACACCAGCGTTATCTTCACATTAGTGACATTTTGCTGCGCTGCGAGGGTATTGAGCTTTGCGGCACGCACTGCGAGCAGCACATCGGTACTAAAGATGGTTTGCGTGGCTGCGATGCCGGGTATAGAGGTATAGTAAGAGCCATTCTGTGTTACTTGCGGCGAGCCGCTGGCAGATGTGATAACAGGTGTGCCTTGTATGTAGTTGGTAATAGAAGCCGAGCCATTGACCTGTGGCAGCCAGTTGGATACCGCAATACCATTGTTGGTCTTTGCAATAGCCTCATCTATAAAAGACTGGTTAAGAGCAGGTTGGTGTTTAAGCGCATACCTGATGCAATCTGTAAGTGTGTACACCTCATTGCCATCGCTGTTGGCAATATCGCCTGCTTCATTGGGTATTTTAGTCTTTTCTGGGCCACGCCTCATCTGCGGGGTATCAACAAATGCCTGGAGGCTGTCTTCCATAGTAACACTGTTACTGCCTGAGACAGTACTACTATGCCCGAAGCCATGCTGCGCCCAGGTATACAAAGAAAAAAGAAGAAGGAAACCCGTTAAGAAAACCTGGCGATGAAGCATATTGCCTGTACGATTCTTTTACTGAAAGCTGATCAAAAAACTAAATGAGTATAGGATCATTAATTACGTAATAATCATGCCAAAGATAGTTTTAAAGCCAGCTACAAACCGCGTGGGCCTTATTCTTTTTATTGATAGCGGCGGGGCAAAGCGCCTTCCATATGTAATGTGGTTATAATCAATAGACAGTACACGTCCAAACCTCGCCGGGCACAGTAGTATCGTAGCTGCTGCACATTTTGTTGGCGTTATCGGAGGTCTGATTGCCCAGGTCCACGTTCTTAACTACGTTGTTATCGAAAGTGCAATGACAGTGGTACTCCTTTTTGCAGGACGCAATGGAAATAACAGCTAAGAGCAGGATAATAACAGTACGTGTGGCCTTCTTCATCTTTGGCAATTATTTAGAATGAGAAGGCGAATTTAGTTTATTTATCTTTTAAGAAGGAAATATTTATTATTATTTATTTCAAAGAGCAAGGCAAACTACCCTGCGCAAGACAACCCCTACCCTAAAGGACGGCATTATCTTACCGTGTGCCGGAAAACTATGATCTACAAGGGAAATAAGCCCCCAATATCATCTTTCACCATTTGGCGTTAGTTTTGCCGGCAGATATTCCACACTATGCTTTCTATAAAAAACGCCACAATAGCTGATATACCCCTCATACGCACCCTGGCCATGGAGATATGGCCGCAAACCTATACACCCATCATAGGCGTGGAGCAGGTAGCCTATATGCTGGGGCTGTTCTACTCGCCCGAGCAACTGAAGGCGCAGATAGAAGACCACCATACTTTCCTTATCTGCTATGACGATGCCCTGCCGGTGGCCTTTGCCTCGTATGCCGAGGCTGAGCAGGGCAAATACAAGCTGCACAAGCTATACATACTGCCCGATCAGCAGGGCAAGGGTATTGGTAAGTTCACCGTTGAGCATATTGTGCGGGACCTCAAAGCCCGTGGCGCCACTACCCTCTTCCTGAATGTGAACCGGTATAATATTGCCGCCAAAGCATTTTATGAGAAAGTGGGCTTCCGGCACGCGAAGGATGAGGATATACACATTGGCGAAGGGTACTACATGAATGACCATGTGCTGGAGCTGGGGGTGTAGATTGGAAGAATACCCCAACCTTCCACCGGCTTTTATTTGATACTAATTGTTGAAAATCGTAACTTTGATTTATAATATGCGCTTATGTTCACAGAAGCAAGAAGAATCCATTTATTGGAAGATGTATTAAAAATAACCAACGAAAGCACATTAGTTGAATTAGAAACTATTGTAAAAAAAACAAAAAAAAAGGCCGCTTTAAAGAAAAAGAAACTCAACATCTATGACTATGTCGGTATTCTTTCAAATAAGGAGGCTACTAAAATGAAGAAAGTCATCTCAGAAACTTGTGAACAAATAGATGCTGATGCCTGGAAATAATTGTCTCCTTGATACCAATATTGTAATAGAAGTTTTTAATGGAAACACTTCTATAGCAGATAGAATAGATAATTACTCGGATGTTTATATATCAACTATCGTTTTAGGGGAACTACTTGTCGGAATCAATCGTGTAACAAACAAATCTAAACACACGAAAAAACTAACAAACTTTTTAAAAGATTGTACCGTTCTTGACATTGATAGTACTACTGCAGACAACTACGGAATAATCTTTGCCAAACTATACAAAAAAGGAAAACCTATACCCACGAATGATATTTGGATTGCGGCTTCGGCCATGCAACATGACCTCACAGTTATTACATTAGATAAGCACTTTAATCATATTGAAGGGCTATCAATGGAGAATTGGCAATTGTCTTCATAACTATGGTGATTTTATTCTCTTTCTAAACATTTCTATAACGTTTTACATTACACAAATTCCGTAAATTGCATTGGAGCTATTTATGAATACAGGTAAGAAAGACGCAGGAAATATTGAAGTGCAGGGCGCGCGGGTACACAACCTGAAGAATATAGACGTAAGCATTCCTAAAAATAAGTTGGTGGTGATAACGGGTATCAGTGGCAGTGGCAAATCGTCATTGGCATTTGATACTATTTTTGCTGAGGGGCAGCGCAGGTACATGGAGAGCTTTGCGGCCTACGCACGGCAGTTCATGGGCGACCTGGAGCGGCCTGATGTGGACAAGGTAACGGGACTATCTCCGGTCATTTCCATAGAGCAAAAGACGACCAACCGCAACCCAAGATCCACAGTAGGCACGGTAACTGAGGTATATGACTTCATGCGCCTGCTATATGCGCGCGTGGGCGAAGCCTACTCTTACAATACGGGCAAGAAGATGATCAAATTCAGCGAGGAGGAAATCATTGCGCATATCTACCAGACATTTACCGACAAGAAAATAATGATACTGGCACCCGTGGTGCGTGGCCGCAAGGGCCATTACCGCGAGCTGTTTGAACAACTGCGCAAGCAGGGCTACCTGAAAGTGCGCGTGGACGGCGAAGTGACCGACCTCAAAGAGCGCATGCAGGTAGACAGGTATAAGATACACGACATAGAGCTGGTGGTAGACCGACTGGCGGTGCAGCCTGATGTACAGGCCCGCATGAGCCAGAGCATACAGAAGGCCATGCAGATGGGTAAAGACCTGATGTTTGTGGCCGACACCGAAAAGAACACCATAGCGCAGTACAGCAAGCAGCTGATGTGCTTAGATACCGGCATCTCTTACGAAGAACCATCGCCCAATACATTCTCGTTCAACTCGCCGTATGGTGTCTGCCCACGCTGTAAAGGCCTGGGCAGTGTGTACCAGGTGAATATGGCCGAGGTGCTGCCGGATATGGAGAAGAGCATAACCGAAGGCGGCATAGCCCCACTGGGCGGCGAGCGCGATGCGTGGGCATTTCAACTGGCTACAGTTACTGCAAAGAAGAACAAGATACCCTTAGACAAGCCACTCAAAAGCATACCGCAAAAACAATTGAATATACTGCTGTATGGCAATGAGGAAGGTGTGATCACCTATGTGCAGGACGACCAGGAAACCTACCACGAAACAGTGGTGCAGCACAACTACGAAGGTATCGTGAACATGGTGCTACGCTGGTTCAACGAAACGACATCGGAAGGTGTGCGCACATGGGCCGAGAACTTCATGGAGCTGAATACCTGCCCTGTATGCGAAGGCGCGCGACTGAAAAAAGAAAGTCTGCACTTTAAGGTGGATGGCAAGAATATATCCGAGATATCAGAACTGTCTTTGCAGGAGCTGATGGTGTGGTTTACAGATATAGAAGACCGGCTGGACAACAAACAAAAAACAATAGCCAAGGACATAGTAAAGGAGATACGCGACAGGCTGCACTTCCTGCTCGATGTGGGTTTGCACTATCTCACACTCAACCGCTCTACCCGCACACTGAGCGGCGGTGAGTCGCAGCGCATCAGGCTCGCGACGCAGATAGGGTCGCAGCTTACGGGCATCACTTACATACTGGATGAGCCGAGCATAGGCCTGCACCAGCGCGACAACCAGAAGCTGATCAAGGCGCTGAAAGACCTGCGTAACGGCGGCAACTCGGTGCTGGTAGTGGAGCATGATAAAGACATCATGCTGGCAGCAGACCACCTGATAGATATAGGCCCTGCCGCAGGCAGGCATGGTGGCAGCATAGTAAGCGAAGGCACACCTGCCGAGATATTGCTACAGAATACCACTACTGCCCGCTACCTCAATAACACGCTGCAAATAGAAGTGCCTGAGGAAAGAAGAAAAGGCAATGGTAAGAAGCTGAGCATAGAAGGGGCTACGGGCAACAACTTAAAGAATGTGTCCATAACACTACCGCTGGAATCGTTCATTTGCGTGAGCGGTGTATCGGGCAGCGGCAAGAGTACGCTGATCAATGAAACGCTGTACCCCATACTGGGCAAGCATTGCTACCACAATTTTAAACAGACCCCTATGCCTTATAAAAAGGTGAAGGGGCTGGAAAATATAGACAAGGTAATAGAGATAGATCAAAGCCCCATAGGCCGTACACCACGCAGCAACCCTGCCACATACTGTGGTTTCTTCAACGAGGTAAGGCAGCTATTCTCGCAGGTACCGGAGGCTAAGATAAGGGGCTATACGCCCGGCAGGTTTTCCTTCAATGTAAAAAGTGGCCGGTGCGAAGAGTGCCAGGGGGGCGGTATGCGGGTGATAGAGATGAACTTTATGCCGGATGTATATGTGCTGTGCGAAAAATGCAACGGCCGCAGGTACAACCGCGAAACGCTGGAGATACGCTACAAAGGCAAGTCTATCTCGGATGTGCTGAATATGACCGTGGACGAGGCCGTAGAGTTCTTTGTGAATGTAGGCTTCCTGCACCGCAAGATCAAAACGCTGCAAGATGTAGGACTGGGATATGTAACACTCGGCCAAAGCGCAGTGACACTAAGCGGTGGCGAAGCACAGCGTGTGAAGTTGGCTACAGAACTGGCCAAGCGCGATACCGGCCAGACCATATACATACTGGATGAACCTACTACAGGCTTGCATTTTGAAGACATCAGGCACCTGCTGCTGGTACTCAACCGGCTGGTAGACAGGGGCAACACCATACTGGTGATAGAGCACAATATGGATGTAATAAAGGTAGCAGACTATGTAGTTGATATGGGCCCTGAAGGTGGTGGTGGCGGCGGCATAGTTGTTGGCACCGGTACGCCGGAAGATATAGCAGCTATTAAAGAAAGCCACACTGGCGTGTTTTTGAAAGAGGAGCTATTGCTGGGGAAAAATTAGCAAGCACTAATAGTAATTGCCATCATCCCACTGATGCGAATTAAGCAGTACCACCAGGGAGAATACGAAGTTGTTGCTGCCCGAGGCGAGGACAGATAGATTGCCATTGGTGGTGTATGCAGGCAGATCATCGCCGGAAAAAGAGAGGAAGGTAGGACTACCGGGGTAGTAGGTGGCCTTGAACTTAATACCAAGCCCTGCCCATGCGCCCAGCTCTGCGGTAATAAACGGGCTGAGCTTGAGGTATCCACCATTGGTTTGATCGTAAACCGCTTCTGCCAGGGAGGGCGCGAAGCCTACACCTATACCAAACATGATCTTGTTCTTGCTGCTGAGGCTGGCCTCTGCACCGGTTTTGTACATCAATGCTATCGGCAGGCGCTCTACAACACAAAACACCTCATCTATAGAGCTATCTACAGCTGAATATTTTACAGTACCAATGCTCCAGTTATACAGCTCTACAGAACCGGATATATCAAGCGCCAATATAGATGTTTCACTAAATTTTGCGAGTTTGAAAGAAGTACCACCTACCAGGCCGAATGCACCTTTGAAACCTAATTTACTGTTTACCTTCTTGTTGATAAAGATAGTGGTATCAACAGATGGCAGCGACCCGCCGAGCGATGAGCGGTCTATGACATAACTCTGCATCATATTCAGGTTCATCTGCGGGTATTCTATACCAAAGTAAGCACGCTCTGCTACCTTTTTATCACTCTTGCTATTGTTGCTGTAAGAGTGGTAATGCCAGGTTTGCTAGAAAGATGAAACGCAACAAAAACATAAACTAAATAATAAAATTATATATCGATGAATCATAAGGTATTTTTGAGGCTGCAAATATAACAGGTGAATTCAAAAAAGATACACGCTGCATACTTTATTTTGAAGTGGCTATAGGCAAATACGATCACAGGCTGCGCGTTTATCCGTAACTTTATATTCTTTAAAACAAGTACAGGAGTACCAATTATGTTAGGCTACCATTTTTCAAAATTTGACCCGGATGAGAACGCGAAACCGCCGTTCGAGAAGCTGCTCGATTTGTTCACTGAGCTGTTGCAGTATACCAATGGCGATGCATCAGAAGCGCTGCACTGGCTCACCCAACTGGACAAGCAATATAAATTTACCGGCAAAGACTACGGTATAGGCGACTTCATAGAAGACCTCAAAGAGAATGGCTACCTCAAAGAAAACGACAATGACGGCAGCTTTAAAATAACACCGAAGACCGAACAGGCCATCCGCAAACGCTCGCTGGAGGAGATCTTCGGTAAAATGAAGAAGGCCAAGCAGGGCAGCCACCGCACCTTCAAGACCGGGCAGGGCGATGAGCCTAACCCCGAAACAAGGGCCTACGAATTTGGCGATGCGCCGGAGACCATTGACTATACTGGCAGCCTCAAGAACGCCTTTATCAACCGCGGTATAGAAAGCCTGTCTATGCACCAGGACGACCTGGAGATATACGAAACAGATTTTAAATCGCAGACCTCTACGGTGCTGATGATAGACATCTCGCACTCCATGATACTCTATGGCGAAGACCGCATCACACCGGCCAAGAAAGTAGCTATGGCGCTGAGCGAGCTCATTACCACCCGCTACCCCAAGGATACGCTGGATATAGTGGTGTTTGGCAATGATGCCTGGCAGATACAGATGAAGGACCTCCCCTACCTCGAGGTAGGGCCGTATCACACCAACACCGTTGCAGGGCTGGAACTATCCATGGAGTTATTGCGGCGCAGAAAGAACCCCAACAAGCAGATCTTCATGATCACAGACGGCAAGCCCACTTGCCTGAAGATAGGCGGCAAGTATTATAAGAACAGCTTTGGCATAGATAGCAAAATACTGAACCGCACACTTACCCTTGCAGGCCAGCTACGTAAACTGAAGATACCGGTGATCACCTTCATGATCGCCAACGACCCGTACTTGCAGGACTTTGTGCGCAACTTCACCGAAGTGAATAACGGCAAGGCCTTCTACTCATCACTCGATGGGCTGGGCAATTATATCTTTGAAGATTACGAAAGAAACAAACGGAAAACGGTGTGGTGATCAATAAGCTCACTCTGAAAAATAATCAACCTCACTACCCAAATCAAGGAATGGATATTTATCCATCAGCGCCTTTGCTTTGTGGGCATAAGATGCTTTGAATTTTTGGTGCGCCTCTGTTTGCGGAAAGCGGGAGCGGTGCGCGCGTGCAGTGGCTATCTCCTGCACCTGCTGCATCAAATCGTGTGCGGCAGGGTCTATGCAGGCTTTCACAAACTGCTCCCATACATAAGTAGTGGCCTGGTAGTTAGGGTGTACCAGGTCTATATCGTAGTAGCGGTGGTCGCGCAGCACATCTATCACCAGCTCGTATGCCGGGAAATAAACTGCTCTTTCAAATTGGGCTGTGAGGGTATGCACGGCCTCTATGAGGCGGGCCTTGCTGCGGTTGTTATCCACCACACCATCGCGTATATGCCGCACCGGACTTATCGTGAAGATCACCTGCACAAAAGGATTGGCTGCAAACAGCCTGTTCAGTATACTTCCCATGGCAGCTACAATCTCGTCTATGGACAGTAATTTTTTGGAGAACCACTGCGCGGGCGCACGATGGTTATTGGCAACAGGCTTGCCCGTATCATTAAGGTAGTACTGGAATGCCGAACCAAGTGTGATGATCACCTGGTCGGCCTTTTGAATAAAAGATGCAGCCTCCTGCTGCGAATTGTTGATGAGCTCTATAGCCGCATCTGGATCCACATGCGAGAAGCAGGTATGGTGGTCCCAGCTGTTCCACAGTTCATTCAATTGAAAAAGGCCTGCTTTATCGTAGGTATTATTATCGAGGTAGCCATTGATACTTTGCGCCACACTCAGCGGGTTGAAGAGAATACCGTGCGGGTTGGCCAGCACTTTGAATTTATGGTCCTCCAGCCTGCCCGATATATGCTCTGTGAAGCAGGAGCCTATAAGCAGTATATTATCTGTGTAAGTTACCTGCCTTGCCAGGCGGGGTACATCAAAAGACAGCATCGTTTGCATAATTACATCAATTATTAAAAGACCAGGCCTTCAGGTCACTGATCCATATTGGAACACTGCTCTCCGCATTCCAGAAAAATACTTCCACCGAATCATACTTAGCATCCGGCAGTTTCATATCCAGGTCTATTTTTCGTGTCGTGCCCACGTCCATTACCCTGAATGTCCTTTCCATGGCTTGTTTCACCTGCTTATCGTGGTCCTTCAACGTTACCACAAATTGGGTCATCTGCCAGGTGGTCCACTCTTTAAATGCACAACGAAAAGTACCCTGTACCCTCAACCACTGCCGTCCATTGCCCTTAAACGCAAAAGTATAGTGCCCGCTGCGCTGGTGGTCTTTATCCAGCCTTAATTGTTTTGCAGTGCCGGTATCAAATGGTACATACAGGCTGCCTGTGTCTTTGCTGAAATCATATTGCCATACCTGCTGCATATTAGCCGGCACACCTTCATACATATCCGGGTCGTCCTTCAGCAGTACAGTATTAGGGGGCGGCTCCGATCGGCCCGCCACCCGCCAGAAGTAAGCCTTTGAAAGGCCCTCTGAATCGAACTGTTTGAATTTGTGATAAAAATGAATGACCCAAAAGTTGAAATAGATGAACACCAGGGCTACCGGCGCCAGCAGCCACGCTAATACCTTCCTGTTCAGCGACACCCTCACCAGCTCGGCCAGGGGAAATACCAGCACAGGGTAACTCTGCACCATAGCCCGCCCGCCGTACCACCATATGCTCCACGAGCATACCACATAATAATTGAGCAGGAAGAAGGCAACGATGGCTACCTTATTTGTACCATTTTTAAGGAACGGTATGATACCGATAAATGACAGCGCCAGCATAGGGCTATAGGTGAGCCAGCCGCTACGGTAGCTAAAGGTATAGTCCATAAAGCTGGGCGACCTGAAATACAGATGCTGATCGTTGTAGCTATACACCAGCCAGTGGCCCGATGCGTATTTCCAGTAAAGCGGCTGTATGGCAATGACCACAGCCGCGCAGACAGCAGTACACAAAAAAGCTTTATAGTTCTTTACAAGCAGCGCGAACTGCTGGCCAATAGCTGCGGGCATGATGCTGTTCATGCCCCAGAGTATGGGTATAAGGCAGGAGATTATATCAGTAGGGCGGGTAAGCGTGGCAAGGCCTATGAGCAGACCTATCCGCACCGCATACTTCAGCTTAAAGGATTGGTAGAAATAATGGGTATTGAGCAGCAGGAACCCATACACAGTAAACAGCCAGCAGTGCGACATACCATTATCTATAGCAGCATAATTGAGGTAGTTGCTGCCGGCCACAAGCAGCAGCAACGCAATAGCCACCACTTTATCGGCATAAAAATGCAGCAGCAATTTTCTTAAATAAAACAATCCTAAAACAGAGACCAGAAAGCCCCCCAACTGTATTGCAAACTGGTAGGGCGGCGAAAACCCATTGCGCGGATAACCCAGCGCGCCCGCAACCAGGTGCGCTGCGGTGAAGAAGGGCAGGTACATTACTGCCATACCGGATGAATACTTCATCACGTAGTTGCCATTGGGTAACTGCATGCCCTGCTGAAACTCATCATAGCTGGTGGGATTGTATTTCCGGAGTATGCTGTCTTTAAACACCTGGTGCTTCAGGTCTTTATAAATAAATACAGAGGGCAGATACCAGTAATACCCGGAGACATCCCACGATATGGTGGCTTCAGTATTCTCCTTATTCCATTTAGGGTAATAAAAGAAAGAAGCATAGCACAGAATACCCACACACAGTATGCAGGAATAAAGCGACCACTTATTATATGCGGGGTGATGCATAACAGGAAACAAATTTCAAGGTACAATAATTTATTTGAACAGATCTTCATAGCTCATTACCCTATATGGCACAGTGGTGTCTACGGAAAAATATTTTTTATATTGGCTTAAGGTATTTACATCGCCCCATGCCTGGTAATAGTTATTTTTGTTTCTGATAAAGTTTTGTGTGTTCATGTCGTCCCTGTCCACAAAAAAGAAAGTACGCTGCGGCTCATCTCCGTTCATAGCCGAGGTGAGCAACGATTCAAAGGTAACCCCCCAGTCGAGGATAAGCTTTTGATAAATAGGCTTAGTGCCGTAAATAGCCAGTTTGCTTATGTTTTTCCTTTTCATTTCGGCCAGTATCTTCGCTTGCATATCAATGCGCGTTGAGAAATCAGGCACGGCCAGGCCAATATACACCAGCCGTATGCCCAGTATTGCAGCCATAGCCAGTTGCGCGCGGCTACTTTTCAACCTTGGTAGAAATGAAAACGCGAAGGGCGTGGCCACTATGATGCCGATGCAGGCCCATTCACCTTCTATGTGCCATAAAGCGGTCTGCTCCACTAAAGTGCTATAGGTGAGCCCCATAGCCATCATATAGCCAAGGGCAAAAAGCAATGCCCATATAGCCTGGCGCATTTTGCGCTCTGCAATGAGGCTGCCTATACCCGCGATAAATACGAGTGTTCCGATCCAGTAATTGGCCACGCAGCGATACATGAACGTGCAAACCACAGATGTATCCAGCGCTACAAATGGGTCTTTAAGCGATAGCTTGGTGATCTTTGGCAAAGAAGCTGCATCATGGCTGGCATTGTCTGTAGACACACCAATATATTTCACCAGTATCAGCAATACCAGCAGGCCGGTGAGCAGTAGCGTATCGCGGGTGGAGTATGGCCAGTCCCTGTGCTCCAGCAACAGGTACACCCACAGGAAAACCACCGGCATTATCAGCACAAAATGAAGAGTAACGGTAAGTACGGCAAGAAAAAGAAACGGAACGATGATCAGGAAAATGTTCGTTCCTTTTTGTCCGTAATACATAACTATGCCAAAGCATAAAGACATGAGCGCAATACCCGGAGATGTGTCGTTGACAATGATGCCTGATGCGCTTACGAACAGGAAGTAGTACAGGGTCATCGCTATGGCCAGTTTGTATTGCCTGTACCAAAAAATAAGGATGGCGGCCACAGCCACATACAGCAAATTGTAGCTGGCCGAATAACCTATCAATATTGCCTTTACCGGAAAATGCAGCCGCTGCGCGATGAATGGGTAAAGCTGCATTACATACTCCCCATACCTGTGCGATAGTACCTCAAACCGGCCGGAAGATATTATGAAATACATGAAGCTTGCAGAATCAGCAAATAGTACCCGCTCCCTGAAAAAAACAACAGATCCGATCAACAGTATTCCGAGAGCTGCCAACCCCACTACGGCTGCTTTTTTTATTGCTATACCTTCTCTGTTCATGAATACCTTGTATAGCGTGCAAAATAATGAAAATAAACAGCCTGCATGATACTGTTTCCGTGCACCTTTTTGGGGGTACGCGGCAATTATCACTCCAGCACGCCTTCTTTTATTTCATCCCATAGTGCGCGATAACATACCGATGCGTAGCCGGATGGGGCAAAGTCTTCGAGCGGGGCATTCTTCACGCCCATCTTTTCTACATCAGAGAGGTTGGGTATGTAGTGCTCAAAGAAACGCTTGTCTTTGTATAGCTGCTGCATGGTATCGTTGTGCATATTCTTGCGTGCGTCCACCATCGTGAAGAAGCACATCAGCTTTTCATAGCCCGCCTCACGTGTTTCCAGGTAGGCTTTCACCTGCTCATAGGTTCGTACAGAAAGCGTAGTGGGTATCACCGGCATCAGCACAGCATCTGATGCGTGAAAAATATTGTCAGCAACATTCGAGAAACCTGGAGGGCAGTCAATGAAAATAAAATCGTAGGTGCCGGCCAGGCCCTTGAGCAGATTCTTAAAATACTTCTTCGAGCCGTGGGTTGTTTCCAGCAGCACATCCAGCTTGCGCACCGATATGTCGGCGGGTATAATGTCCAGGTTGGGATATTTTGTGGACACAATGGCATCGCTGATGTCGAGGCTGTGCTCCATTATTTTCTTCACACTGTTCTTCTCAGTGGTGCTGGCTTTATAGTAGTAGCTGGCTGCCCCCTGCGGATCAAGGTCCCACACCAGTGTTTTATAGCCATCGCGCGAAGCCAAATACGCAAAGTTGACGCAGGATGCCGTTTTACCCACCCCGCCTTTAAGGTTGTAAAGAGAAGCTATGAACATACATTTTCATGTTTGAGGTACATTAAAGCTACATTATACATTGTAAATTCCAAATTATATTTTTTAGTCCCCTGTATCTTAACTTTGTTTTTACTACAAACAACAACATGTTACAAACTACGAGCATCAAATTCCTGCAGCAGCTGGGCAAGAACAACAACAAAGTATGGTTTGATGCGCACCGCGATGAGTATGCAGTAGCTAAGGAAGACTTTGAGCAGTTAGTGACCGGTGTACTCCATGGCCTGGGTACTTCAGAGCCTATGTTCAAAGACCTGCAGGCCAAAGATTGCGTGTTCCGTATATTCAGGGATGTACGGTTCTCTAAAGATAAAACGCCGTACAAGGCGCATTTCAGCGCGGGTTTCAGCAGGGGAGGGCGCAAGTTTCCGGGTGCCGGGTACTACCTGCATATAGAGCCGGGAGGAAAGACCCTGGCAGGCGGCGGACTCTGGATGCCCGATGCGCCATTGCTCAAAGCCATCAGGCAGGAGATCGACTATAATTTTAAGGAATTCAAAAGCATCATCGACGATAAAAAATTCAAAAAGACATTTGGCGCTATCAGCGGTGAGCAGTTAAAGACACTGCCCAAGGGCTATGAGGCCGATAATCCGGCCATAGAATACCTGAAGATGAAAAGCTTTGTGGCAAGCAATGAAGCTATTACTGACACAGACCTAACAGATAAGAGCCTTACCAAAAAAATAGTGGACTCCTTCAACACCATGCGGCCCTTCATTGACTTTCTGAATAAGGGGATATCCTGATCAGTTACAGAACACCAGGAATTCAAATGGCTTTTCAAAGCAGTCGTTGAGTTTCCTTTTCCGGTTGCGGATGGGTTTCTGCTTTACTTTTTTATACACATCCAGCAACTCGCCTGTTTCCAGCACGTGCTTGTCTGTGTCTACTTTGTTTACCAACACCATCAGCTCCTCCACTTTTTCATTGAAGTGTCCGTGCCAGTTTTGGGCCACCTTTGCAGTAACTAATAATTCACGTACTTGCTGCTTCATAGGATCAGTTTATAGTGTTACTGCTCATTAACTTTTTGAAAGTTAGTCAATTTTTCAATCCGTGAAATAGCTAAAAAGAATATGTGCATAAAATCAGCAACGCACACATTTTTTTTCAACTGTATGGTAACGATTATTTCATGCACATAGCCTGATAAATAAGAACCGTCAGTTAATAAAATTTAGTGAGGTAGGGATACCTTTCTTCATACAGTTTCTTCACCCTGCTGAGTATGGTATTGCGCAGCCCCTCTATATTATGCCGCTCTGTTGCAGATACAAATATCGCAGAATTATTAGTAGCCTGCTGCCACCGAGATTCGAGCTGGGTAAGCATTTCGCGCTTCACCTCCTCATCCAGCCATGGGTCGAAAACGGTTTTTTCGTACAGGTCCATTTTATTGAATATCGTGATGGTTGGTTTATCAAACGCCTTCAGTTCCTGTAGTGTTTTATTCACCACGCCCATCTGGTCTTCATACCCGGCGTGCGATATATCCACCACGTGCATCAGGCAATCTGCCTCGCGCACTTCATCCAGCGTGCTTTTAAAACTTTCTACCAGGTGGTGGGGCAGCTTGCGTATAAATCCCACAGTATCACTGAGCAGGAAGGGCGTTTGCTCATACACCACTTTGCGGGTGGTGGTATCCAATGTGGCAAATAGTTTATTCTCTGCAAATACATCTGCCTTGGTCAGCACATTCATCAGTGTGCTCTTGCCTACATTAGTATAGCCCACAAACGCCAGTCTTATGTATTCGCCTCGCTCCTTGCGCTGCGTACTGGCCTGCTTGTCTATGTCGCCCAGGCGCTTGCGCAGCAGGGCTATTTTATCTTTTACTATACGCCTGTCGGTCTCTATTTCTGTTTCGCCCGGGCCCCTGCTGCCTATGCCACCGCCCTGTCGTTCCAGGTGCTTCCACATGCCTTTCAATCGTGGGAGTATGTATTGGTATTGCGCCAGCTCCACCTGTACCTTGGCCTGCGCCGTTTTGGCGCGCGCGGCAAAAATATCCAGTATCAGGTCGCTCCGGTCTATGGTCTTTACGCCCAGCACCTCGCTTATATTGCCTATCTGCGAGCCGGTAAGCTCATCATCAAATATCACGAGGTTGATGCCCTTTGCTACCACATACTCTTTGATCTCCTCCAGCTTACCCTTGCCTACAAATGTTTTGCTATCGGGCTTCGGCAGCTTTTGCATAAAGGTCTTCACAGCTATGGCCCCGGCCGTTTCTGCAAGAAAAGCCAGCTCGCCCAGGTATTCCTTCACCAGGGTTTCGGTCTGTTCTTTATGAATAAGGCCCACAAGTACGGCCTTTTCTTCATTCTGTATTTTATTGTGTTTATCGAGCACTTAAAAAATTAAAAAGTAAAAGTGAAAAAGTAAAAGCATGCAAGATAGTTGTTACAACAATCGTTCCTGCGCGCGCAGCCACCGCTCCGGTATCTGGTCGTTGCTGGCTATCAGGTAGTCGTTGTAAGAGCAGGGTACGTATGTTTGGTCGGGCAGCTTCATCCACCACCTGTTGGTGCGCTTGCTTTTAATGAAGACTGTATCATTGTCTGTAAATGCTACATTGAACATCGTGAACTCTTCCTTCTCGCTCAGCTTTGCTTCTGTCTTGCGCACCAGGTAGCCATCAACAAAGTACCAGATCATCTGCGCTATGAGCTTGGCAGTCATGTCGTGGGTGTCTGTGGTGTGGTTGTAGCCATATATACCAAAGGAGGTGAGCGTGCTGCTCATGCCCGCATAGCGGGTAAGCTGGCAGGCATCTTCACCCGAGAGGCCATTTGGTGAACCGTTCACATTGGCAGGCGCATCAGAGTAGCGCACCGCATTCATATCAAAGCTGAAGAGGTCTGATGTTCGCAATACCGGCTCCATATCTTCTATGTGCTCCTTCACCTTGCCCAGCCGGTAAAAATCAAACCGCAGCTTGTCCAGCGTTTCCAGCATACGCGGGTGTGCGTAGTAGCTTTGAAAAGCTATGTGGTTGTAGTGGGTTACAAAGTTGGGCGTACCCGTCAGCATATCCATCAGGAAGCTATGCTCCGTGGTCACTTCTGTTTCGTCCAGGTCTATCAGCATATCGGCCACCGAGGCGGTTATCATCTGCTGCGACCTTTTAAATACGCCATATTGCTGCAAGGTCAGGTCGTGCGGGCCGCCTATCACTATGGCCACCTTACCGGCATCGTGTATCTCCTGCAGTACGGCCTGCAATGCGGCACGTGTATCCGCCGGGGTAGCGCCCTGCCTTATATTGCCTGCATCGGCTATTTTAATGCCCGTATGCCAGTAATACATACTATATAGCTGCCGGCGTACTGCATCGGCATTGCTGCCCCCTTCGCTGTCTTCATCGCAGCCTACAATGATGAGGTCGGCGGTCTCTATATCCGGGTCGGCACATTCCAGGCTGCTGCCCCATTGCATGGGCTGGTAGGCTTTTTCGTCATTTGTCTCTAAAAAATGTGTTGTTTCAAAAAAAACTTTCAGGTCTTGCATGTATCAGTATAATATCGGCTTAAAAGTACGCATTTGCAGGTTGAAAATTCAAACATAGTACCCTTATCTGTTGCAAAAAGGCAAGGTATAGACAATTGCATTAATAAATTTATTATGTGCTTGTTTTTTTAGCGATTTCCCCAACTATTTCACATAAATCTACGTCTTACTAAATAAATGCAATAACAAATGTAAAAATTATGGCGTTTTCCTTAACTTAGCAGATTATACAGAGCTTATATTAACAATAATTCACAACAAGAACATATTTACAAAAATACTATCAACCGTTTATGAAATATCTATTTTCTATTCTTAGCCTATTTTTCTGTTGCAGTGTTTTCGGACAAACGATAACATTGACCTCCAACGGAGATACCCTACACAGCCATTTAGATAGCCTCAGCTGCCGCAATCCATGCGCCACCGTAGTTGCATCAATATATCCGGCTGCACTTGCGGGTACATCTGTATATTCAGTATCATCAATACCCTACACCCCCGATCCTTTTTACCTCGGCACCCCGGCTACGGTATTGGGCTCATTGATGAGTGCTACCTACGATGATAACTATGGTGATTCTATCGCCATTTCGTTCCCGTTTTCTTTTTTCTGCAATACCTACAATAAGGTGATCATCGGCACCAACGGCAATGTGACATTCAACCCGCTCAATACCAATGTATACGATCCATGGCCTATCAGCGGTCCATTACCGGGCAGCAACTGTACGGCTACTGAAGATTGTATCATGGGCCCATGGAACGACCTTTATCCACCCAATGGCGGAACGATCAAGTGGGCTATATATGGTACTGCCCCAAACAGGCGCTTTGTAGTATCATGGGATAGTGTGCACCTGTTCATCTCCGGCACCTGTGCAGGTTTTACTACAGAGCAAATTGTACTGCACGAAACCACCAACATCATTGATATATTCATTTCCTCCCGTATACCCTGCACCGCCTGGAATAGCGGATATGCAGTGACCGGCATTGAAAACCTGGCCGGAACATCTTTCTATAACCCGCCGGGGGAGAATGGCACCACATTTACGGCAACTAATGAAGGCTGGAGGTTTACCCCCTCTGCACCTACACCGTGGGTTACCAAATGGTACGATTCTACGGGCACCACAGTTGTTAGTACTACTGATACACTTACTGTATGCCCCACCCGCTCCACCCCTTATATCTTTAAGGCCACTAACCTCAGTACCTGCGGATCTACTTCTTTGATCATGGATACCATACGCTTTGTACCGGTATCTACTGTACACGAAACTTTCACTAACCCTACTGTTTGCGGTGAGTGCAACGGCACCATAAAATTCACCGGCCTTGATCCCCTGGTTCATGTAAGCGTAAGCTATATGATGAACGGTGTAACTCAGCCATTATATACAGGCACAGCCGGCTACGACAGCTCCTTCACCATGACGGGCCTGTGCGCCGGAGTGTACTCCAATATTGTTGTTACAGGTGGCTCCTGCTCGGCATATGCGCCTAATGCAACTCTTGTTAACCCACCGCCTTTCCCGGCCAACTTCTACCTCACCACTAAGCTCGCCTGCGGCGGCGATGAGGTGATTGCTTACAATACCTCTTCACCCGGAGGCTATAATGCTTACTGGAGCTGGGGCGATGGAACGATAGATAGCTCAGGCGCTTTCCCGGATACACACCAGTACAAAGATAGCTTACTGGGATATGTTGCCACTTATACCGTTACCCTCACTTACGAGTCTTACCACAACCCGGCATGTGCTACCACGCATGATACGGTCATCTCTTTTGATCACCCCATCAGCGCGGCATTTACAGAAGACAATACTGCAGTGTGCGTAGGTGTACCTGTCAACTTCACCAATAACTCTATTGCTAATGGCCCGAGTTATTCCTGGGATTTCGGGGATGGCTTTACAGACACCGTCAAGAACCCGTCTCATGCCTATGCTGCCGGTGGCGACTACACGGTAACGCTGGTTACAAAAGATACCATAGGCTGCTATTCGCTGCCCGCTACAGGCGAGGTGACCGCTGTACAGGTAGATATACACGTTTCGGTTACCGACACATCGGTATGCCTTACCGATTCGATGCACCTGCACACTACAGCAACTGTTTTGCCCGCGGGCGAAGTGTCTTATTATACCTACTGGACCCCTACTACCAACCTTGGCGAAGACTCCTCCATTACTCCTAATTTCTTTGGCATCGGCACATTTGCTTATACCGTCAACCTCGTGACTACTGCACCAGCGGTATGTATGGCTTCTGATAACGAAACCGTGCATTCTTACCCGCCGGTAACGCTCACCGGCCTTACCGCCAGCCCCACAATAATACCTTACGGCAGCAGCGTGATGCTGAATGCCGATGGCGCTGTGTACTATAGTTGGTCGCCAGATAACGGAACCCTCAGCAACGTATCTATCAACGACCCTGTAGCTACGCCTACCGATACCACTACCATCTACACAGTTTACGGAACCAACCTCTATGGTTGCCTCGACTCGGCCAAGATAACCGTGAACCTCGATATAGACCGTCTCGAAGATATGCCTACAGGCTTTACGCCCGATGGCGACGGACTGAACGATGTATTCAGGATCACACACCTTAAATACAAAAAGCTGGTGGAATTCAGGGTGTATAACCGCTGGGGCCAGGAAGTATTCAGCACCGCCAACCCCGAGGTAGGCTGGGACGGCACCTACCATGGTGTACCACAGGATATAGGCGTATATAACTACCAGATCATCATAGCCGAATCAGACGGCACACAAAAAGTGTACAAAGGCTCGGTAACGCTGATCAGGTAACCGTTTCAATTCATACTACTCAAAAGTGCAGGCCGCATGGCCTGCACTTTTTTTATGGGGCAGAAGATACCGTGCCACATCTTGTAATACCAATAAAAACGCCACATACAAAAAGCATGTGGCGTAGTTTATTGGTTATCGTTGTATGGTATTAGCTCGCAGCCGGCGTGTCGTTGGCAGCTTTGCGCGGGTTGCGCTCCAGCACCTCATCTACCATGCCGTATTCCTTGGCTTCGTTGGCGGTCATCCAGTAATCGCGGTCGCTGTCTTTTTCTACCTTGCTCAGTTTCTGGCCGCTGTGCTGTGCTATGATCTCATAGAGCTCTTTCTTCAGCTTGCCTATTTCGCGCGCTGTGATCTCTATGTCGCTCGCCTGCCCTTCGGCGCCGCCCATCGGCTGGTGTATCATCACGCGGCTGTGCTTCAGCGCTGTGCGCTTGCCCTTGCTGCCTGCGCACATCAGCACGGCTGCCATAGAGGCCGCAATGCCCGTACATATCGTAGACACATCGGGGTTGATGATCTGCATAGTGTCGTAGATGCCGAGGCCGGCGTATACGCTGCCACCGGGGCTGTTGAGGTACATCTGTATATCGCGGGTGCGGTCTGTGCTTTCCAGGAACAGGAGCTGTGCGGTAACGATGTTGGCCACATAATCATTGATGCCCTCGCCCAGGAAGATGATGCGGTCCATCATCAGGCGGGAGAATACGTCCATAGAAGCAACGTTCATCGGGCGCTCTTCAATGATATACGGCGTAAGCCCTACGGGCGTTTTGATAAGCGATGAAGTATAGCTGTCTAAGCTTAAACTGCTGATGCCATGGTGCTTGATGGCATATTTACGAAATTCGTTCTGGTCCATAATATAGTTCTGTTTGTATAGTTGTAGCAAAAGTTAAACCATGATAAATATAGTGCCATTTAGGCAGAACCCAAACTCAAATTACAGCTGAATAGTTACATTATTCCTGTTATCATGCAATTTTGGCTATAAATGAATAGATTTGATCGCACAGATCTTCAAAAAACAAGGCCCATGGCAAAACTATCGCAGGAGCAGCTACAGGAAATATTCAACGCGCTCAAAAAAGAGATGAAGCCTTACGAAAAAGGCTATATAAAGGCCTGTACAGATACAGAAGGCAAGTACGACCTCTGGTCTCAAAAGCCGGGCATGGTAATATTGGGCAAGCCAAGGCCGGCTCTGGGCTTTGCAACCATAGCGCTGCAAAGCACCTATGTGGGCTTTTACTACATGCCGATCTATTGCAGCGATGAGGCAATGAGCGGCAAGCTATCGCCCGACCTCCTAAAGCTGCTCAAAGGAAAAGCCTGCTTCCATATCAAGACGGCTGATAAGGAGCTGATGAAGCAGGTAGGCGTAGCCATGAAGGTGGGCTATGAGGGCTATAAAAAGAATGGCTGGGCTTAGCACACACACAGCAGAGAAATCATTAGCTTTACATCACTATTATGAAAACCCGCCTCACTTTTCTTTTTGTTGCCCTGCAGTTGCTTACTGCTTGTACGCACAAGTCGCAGGATGCCCTGTCGGCGGGCCCCACGCCTGCGCCTTCTTCGCCTGCGGCAGCCACTGCGGCCATCTCTTATGTACTGGTAGATACATCGTACGGGCAGTATGAGCAGGTATCGGGATTCCCGGATACCGTCATCAATTATTACCATGCCGCACTGCACGATTCAATGAGCATTGCCTTTGATACCGCCCGCACCTACCTCGTATACCGGAACGATACTTTTACCTTCAACGAGATGCAGTCTCCCGGCGATACATTGTATTGGAATACACAGTACCATTTCGGGTTTATGGTAGACCTGATCAACGTTACCGCAGACTCTATCAACATCAGCCACATCACACAATGGGGGCACAGTTTTGAGGATAACGCCATCCTCCGGGGCTATAAAGTGCATTAATTGCCACCGTGCATCCCTTATTCCTGCTTTTTCGGGAAATAAAAAACGGGCATGGTATAAAAAGAGGTAATAACCTGTTATTTTTGCACCCACTTATAAAGATAACATGAAGAACACTCCGTTTACAGAAAGGCATATCAAGATGGGCGCCAAGATGGCGGCATTTGCCGGCTACAATATGCCTATCTCCTACACAGGCATCAACGAAGAGCATCATTGCGTGCGCAACAATGCCGGCGTATTTGATGTGAGCCATATGGGCGAGTTCATACTGAAGGGCGAACATGCTCTGGACCTGATACAGCGCGTTACGACCAATGATGCCGGCAAGCTCACTGATGGCAAGGCGCAGTACTCCTGCCTGCCCAATGATACAGGCGGCATTGTAGACGACCTGCTGGTGTATTGCATAGAGCAGAACAAGACCTATATGCTGGTAGTCAACGCATCGAACATAGAAAAAGACTGGGCATGGATCAGCAAGCACAACACGAATGGCGTGGAGATGCACAACATATCTGACCAAACTGCGCTGCTGGCTATACAAGGCCCGAAGGCTACAGAATACATGCAGCAGCTCACCGATATGGACATCACCAACCTGAAGTACTACACCTTTGTGAAGGGTACGTTTGCAGGTGTGGACAATGTGGTGGTGAGCGCTACCGGCTATACCGGCGCAGGCGGCGTGGAAATATACTTTGAAGACAAAGACGGCGATGCCGATAAAATATGGGACGAAATCTTCCGCATAGGTATGCAGCACGGCATGAAGCCCATAGGCCTTGCCGCCCGCGATACCCTGCGCCTCGAAAAAGGGTTCTGCCTGTATGGCAATGATATAGATGATACCACCAGCCCTATGGAAGCAGGCCTTGGCTGGATCACCAAGTTCACCAAAGACTTTACCAACAGGGCTACATTCGAAAAACAAAAAGCGGAAGGCGTAACCCGCAAACTGGTGGGCCTGGAAATGATAGACCGCGGCATACCACGCCATGGTCACGCCATACAGGATGCTCATGGCAACGAGATCGGCATCATCACATCAGGCACACAATCGCCGAGCCTGAACAAGGCGATAGGCATGGGCTACGTAACCACTGCCAACGCTGCCGAAGGCACCGAAATAAACATCATGATACGCGACAACGCAGTGAAAGCCAAGGTGGTAAAAATACCTTTCCTCTAAGCACAACTTTTATCCATACTACTAAGGGTATCCCGAAACGGATACCCTTATTTTATGAGGGTATATGTGGTGGTGGTGTCGGTAAAATGAAAGTACCGCGTGCTGAGGTCGGTGTATGGATAGGTACCCCAGTTGACGAGCAACGATTTGTTGAGCCTGGTAGCCCACATACGATACAGCGGGTCGGCATCAATGACGATGGATGCTGTTTTGTGTTGCTCTATCGTGGACAGCAGCCAGAACTCGTAGGGCGTGCCCCACAGCATTTGCAGGGTATCATTATCGGCCGGGCTGGCTTTGGCCAGTACTTTTATGCCATCGTATTTTTGCAGGTAGGCCCGCTCATAATTGAGCCTCGCCGTGTACCGGCTGCCTGTGTTGTATATGCGCAGTAGCCCGGTAGCCATGATGAGCAGCAGCACAGGCAATGCCAGCTTTCTCTTTTCCAGTACAGGCAGTACATCAAATATAAAAGGCAGCGCCAGGAATACACCCAGCGGCATGTACAGGCTCTCTATATAGAATGCCTTGGTCTCCGGCCCGGGAAAAGAAACATTGACCAGCAGCAGGTACCCGCCAAAGGCAAGCAGAAATAACCACAGCTTCTTCCACTCCTTAGATCGCGAATAGCGCACCACAACAGCAGCAAACAGGACAGGTATCCAGTAGTACATAGTGAGGCAGCGGTGCAGGAATTGCCTGTTAGAATACAGCGTGAAGTAATCGGGGAAGTGGGTAATGAAGTTCTTCATGCCGCTCATAGAGTTGTGGTCGTAGGTGTTGCGGAAGGCACCTGCCTTTATGATCACTACGGACATAAACACCCCGCAAATGGTATTGAGTGTTTTTTTATTCAGCTGCACATCATCCTTTAGCTGAAAGAATATAACAGCATACAGCAGCACAAAAACTGCCAGCGGGTGAAAGAACGCTACTGTAGTGAGCAACGCCGCCGTCACTATCCACACCAGTGGGCCTTTTGCGGCTGGCAACTTGCTGCGGGCAAAGGCGAGCGCTACTATAAGCAGGGCTGTGCTTTGCGCCAGCTCAGAGGTGACCCAGTAAAACGTATCTGTGACAAACAACAGATTGAGCAGCAGAATGACCAGCGCCAGCTTGTATTGCTTCAATAAGCTGCCGCTGATGAGGTAGCACATAAAGTAATAAAGCATATACCCGAACGAATAGCTCAGCACAGCACTATCTAATGGCATATGCGTTTTTATGGCCAGCACGGGCAGCCATTGATTGAACACATTCCCGAAACGGTATACAGGTATAGTAAAGGAATTGTTTTGTATGATGTGGAATAAAGAAAACGATGTATCCAGGAAAATTATCCGTTCTTTATAGAACCATAGCGCAAAAACAAGCAGCACCACGTACGCAACAATACCCGATAAATATGATCTCTTGTACATAATACTAACAGCCGTAAATATAAATAGAATCTTTTAGCCCAATACCCTTAAAACTTTCAACTTTTTTCTTTCTTTGCATAATATTACCTGATAACAACGCAAAACATGCTGCCTAAGTATAAACGTGTGCTACTAAAGCTCTCCGGCGAATCGCTGATGGGCGAACGCAACTTTGGAATAGACCCCAAAATGCTGGAACAATACGCCAAAGAAATAAAGCTCATTACCGATATAGGTGTGCAGGTGGCCATCGTCATTGGCGGCGGCAACATATACCGCGGCATGAACGAAGCCGAGACCGGCATAGAGCGCGCCCAGGGCGACTATATGGGTATGCTGGCTACCGTGATCAACGGCATGGCCCTGCAGGCCGCACTGGAAAAGGCCGGGGTGAACACCCGCCTGCAAAGCGCCATAAAAATGGAGCAGGTATCGGAGCCCTATATACGCCGCAAGGCCATACGCCACCTGGAGAAGGGCCGCGTAGTGATCTTTGGCGCAGGCACCGGCAACCCCTACTTTACCACCGATACCGCAGGCTCCCTGAGGGCCATAGAAATAAGCGCCGATGTGATACTCAAGGGTACACGAGTGGACGGCATCTATACCGCCGACCCCGAGAAAGACCCTACTGCCACCCGCTTCGAGACACTCTCCTTCCGCGAGGTGATCAGCAAGAACCTGAAGGTGATGGATATGACCGCATTTACCCTCTGCGAAGAGAACAACCTGCCCATCATCGTATTTGATATGAACAGCAGCGGCAACCTGCACAATGTAGTGACCGGTAAAAAAGTAGGTACACTGGTGAATTAATACTTTATTACTGATCTTTGAAAACGCCGCCTATATGGGTGGCGTTTTTTTTGTGGTAATTTTTTTGTAAAAACTTACCCTCATTTATTGCTCAACTTTTTGTTGACAATCAATGAATTGAGCCTTAAATGAACAATAAAGTTGCTCAACTTTTTTGCACAATTCTTGTACACTGTTGCACGAAAATTGCGCACTTTTTTCTCTTCACCCATTTTTCGTCCTATTTTTACTTTACAATCAATGCCTACAATGTGCGAGCCTAACCACCCCTGATCAAAAAGCTAAAGCTTTTTAATCGTCCCCTCCTTGGCAGGCGGGGAGTTTACTCATTTTCTGTTCAATGTCCTATGCACTGAAACTTTTTTTTGTGGATAACTCCAATTGTGGTTTTATCTATAAGTGAGTGCTGGCGACGGTTTTGGGCGTATTTAATTTTTCAGATGTCCCATTCCATGTCACATTTGGGACAGAGCAGATTTTTAACGCAAAGTCGCAAAGGTTTCGCAAAGTGCGCAAATCTTTGTGTGCGTAAAGGTTTCACACAATCCTCCTACGCTATGGCTTCGGCGGATGATAAGGCCAACAAGGTTTCACAAGGTACACAAAGCACGAAGCCAATGACCCTTTGACGACCCAAAGGTCGCTTATAAAGGAATACGAGCCAAGACGTTTTAGTTATGGGGTGTTTTATAAAATAGATATAGCACCTTTTTTAAAGGGTGCTATATCTATGTTTGCGGTTAAAGGCTATTGGACGATGAACTTGCCTGAGCGTGTGGTATTGGAGGTGATGAACTGGTACAGGTAGAGGCCAGGGGTATAGTTCCTTACACTGAATGAAGCGGATGCGCTATTAGCTACCTGCTGCTCATCCAGTACCCTGCCTGTTACATCCATTAGCCTTATAGTAGCATTGACTGATGCGGGGAACTCAAAATTAAGGATTGTATAAGCAGGGTTTGGGTAAACACGTAACTCATTATTTGTTACCGTTTGCGGCACTGCCGCAGGCGCGCACAGCCCATCTTCGCAGCCATTGCTATCCACACCTACCAGCCACATATCGAAGTGCTGGTGCCATGCAGGTAGTGTGTCGTTAAACGATTGGCCTGTAAATATAAAACCACCATCAGGGCGCTCTACTACATCGCGTAAGTAAGCATAGTGAACAGTATCAGAAAAATAAAATTGGTCCCATACCTCGTTGCCATTCTTATCTATTTTAGCGGCCCAGCCTTTAGAATACACAGATGTATTTGATGCTACATCGCCAATAACAATATACCCGCTGTCGCTCAATTGTTTTGCCTGCCACTGAATCCTATGGCAATTATAATCATTGTATGGGAATGTAATTATCCATTTAATACTAAAATCACTATCTAATCTTGCAAAGTAGTCAGTAAAATTTTGGTTGTCTGCAACATCAGCAGTAAGTAAGGTATCCAATTCACCGAAATTGTAATATCCAATGCCCATATCTTTTTTAAACGCTACACCACCACCATATCTTGCACCATAAAGTGTATCCTTTATAATGTTGCCTAACGAATCAATAATAAAAAACCAAGGTGTAAAATGATTGATATTTCCGAACCCACTGATGAATTCTTGATATTCGCTGGTTGCCCCTATTGCAACTTGCCCGTTTGCTAATGGATTAATGTTAAATATTTGAGAGGGTTGATCTGAATACTTACGATAAGTATGTGTCCAGATAGTATCCCCAAAAGTATCGGTACGAATTAGGTAAGATGGGTAATAATTACTTGCTGTATCGTACCCACGAGTACCACCAGATAAATATCCTGCACTATTGGGCATTTCCGCACACGCATTCATAACATCAAAATAAACAGACGTATCAGTAAAGTATTTTACAAAAATAGTATCGCCATTCATATTTAACTTTGCGATGCCGCCACTACTATACAAATAACGAGTTATAGGGTCAGGCCATTGCAATGTTAGGGGTATAATATAGCCATTCCCATTAGTTAATGTTTTTAATTCGCCATTATTACCTGAACCGATATTCACCACTGTACCTGCTGCTTTCAATATTTTAGTTTCCAAAATATCGCCGTTATTGTTAATTATCGAATTAAAAAGCGAATTTTTTTCAGTATACTGATTGAAAAACCAACCTTGAATCAAGTAGTTACTTTCCGAAGCTTGCTGTATACTCCAACCCCATTCTTGAGCAGAATCAACATCGTAAAGCTTCTGAAAATATTGTGCAAATGAAAATAATGGCGATCCAACAAGCACCGCCATTAGTAATGTAATTCTTAGAAATTTGATGGCAATTGTTTTGTATCCCTTTCGAGTACCGCGCCCGTTCGGTTGTGACTCCACGGTTCGCGCAGGAGATAACGTTGGTCCATAAACAATCACCTTGAGGAACATACCTTATAAAGGTAGGAAAATATGTTTTGATATGTATAATAATTCGGACTGTGTAGCCTGTACCGCACTAACCGGAGCGTCCTCGGCTGAAGGAGCGGGACACGCTCCGGGGACACAACATTGGGCTCATTGACATTTTACCAATTCACACCTTCATCACTTCAACATCAGCGATATTGTCATAAGCCTGCTCCGTTTGATCCTGGATATACCTTGTTGTGTCTGAATCATAATATGCCTCGCCACAATTTCGCCGTTGTTGGTGTTCCTCACCAACAACTCTCGCGTAGGGCAGGAAACACAAGAAGATAACACCAATCCTCAATACGCCTCATAAGTAACACAACGTAATGAAATCCCATTCAGAAGGCTTGCCGTAATATAATGCGGCACTGCTGAACCTGTAATCCTCGGGATAAGTGCAAATGCCAGCCTTCACAGGGTTATTGTGAATATAATCAAGTTTTTGTTTTAGCACCTCCTCGGTCCAAACACCAACAGATAGTGGATTGCGTTCCCATATTTGGTGCTTCCTGTCTGCTGCACCTACATAGAATTGTTTAAGTAATTCAGGATCATTATTTCTAAGTTCCTTAATGATCATCTGGGCTGTGAACTTCATGAACGACTGCTGCACCTTTTCTCTATCGTGCGGATAAATGATCTGCCACAACAGGTGTATATGGTTGTCCATGATCACAAAGGCATTGATGTAAGCCCTGTTCTCTTTGACAGTAAATCGCAGGCTATCCAAGATGATCTGCTTGAACATATCATTCGAGAACAGGTGCTTCCACTCTAATATTGTAGCCGTAAAAAATGTAAGGTCATATCTTCTGCCAGATACCATAGATGTATAAGATGTAAGGATGAAGATATACTTTTTATGTGATTTTTATAGCGTATGTCAACGCGAGGGCGTATTGTTGTCTTGTGCTGCCTGTCCTGCGCGAAAATGTAAGGTCATATCTTCTGCCAGATGCCATAGATGTATAAGATGTAAGGATGAAGATATACTTTTTATGTGATTTTTATAGCGTATGTCAACGCGAGGGCGTATTGTTGTCTTGTGCTGCCTGTCCTGCGCGAGAGTTGTTGGTGAGGAACACCAACAACGGCGGGAAAGTTAAGCAAATAATATTGATGTAAAAAAACACACTTGGGAAAGCCCGGAGTAATTGCACACTTCTACTTTAGGCTTGCAACCTGTGGTGTTATCGCGAGATCATCTTCAGCTTCATCCTTGCTCTTTTTATCGAGCAGTATGAGCATGGCTATGGGGATGTAGAAGAGGGCGGCCACTTTGTGGGTCTCTATCAGCTCGGAGAAGAAGTTGTTGACGAAGCCTACGGCTATGGTCATAGTGATGCCGATGGTGACGAGGCGGTAGAACCTGTCTTTGAGGCGGTGGTACACTTTCTGTGCCTTGGCAAAGATGGCGTACATGAGCAGGGCATAGAGCAGCATGGCGGGCCAGCCCTGCTCCACGAGCATATAAATAAAGTAGTTGTGCGTGGTGGAATGCTCGGGGTTGCGGCTCACATAGGTGGCAAAGGAGGTAACGGCATAGGGCTTGTAGTAGTAATAGAAGGTACGGGGGCCGTAGCCGGTAATGGGCCTGTCCTGGCTCATGCGCACGGCAGCCACCCAGCGGTATACGCGCTCCATAGACGACATATCGGTGCCGCGAAAGGTGGCGATGATGTGATCGGTGAAGTTTTTGTGCATGAAGGTCTTGTTGTAATCGGGGCGGAACTCGATGTACTTATTGTTGGGCACCAGGTAGCAGAACGCCAGAATGATGAGGGCGTAGAGCGAGGGCATGATGATATTGACGAGTCGCACACGTATGGCCAGCCCAATGACAATGGCGAATACGATACCAATAACCGCAGCACGGGCATAAGAGAAGCCTATACCTGCCGCAAACAGGAGTATGACGATGAGCAGCACTATACGCACCAATATACCCTTGCCCTTAGTGAGCGGCCAGGCCACAAGCAGCAACGGGAAGAACATGGAGATAACGGTGCTGTAATCAACATGGTTGTAGTAGAGGCCGCTCATGGCCTTCTGCACCTTATCGAACTTAAAGCCCAGCAGTGCGTGGTGTATGAGTATGACGATAACGGTAGCCAGCATGGGTATGAGCAGCACATAGAAGGCGCGTATGTAGTCTTTCTTCTCCCGGAATATCCATATAGGGATAATAAAGAAACACACCAGCAGCCAACTCTTGGCGAGCAGGAACTTGAAGGAGAAGAACACCATCTTGGAGAAGATGACGGATATGATGGTGCAGATGAACTGCAGCACTACTATGAATACGATCTTATCCTTCCACCACCAGCGGGGCAGCGTGGCGGGGTTGCGGGCAAACACCAGCGTAAAGAGCAACAGGAATATCCACATCAGCGGCTCATCGGGCAGGGTGATGGCCATGGTGTCGTTGGAGAAGTTGATCTGAACGGATGCGGGTATGGTGAACAGGAATATCCAGTATGCCGACTTCCAGTTGACCCCCAGCAGCACGAGATACAGGAACACTATTGGCGCGGCGAGCACAAAGTAGCTACCCGTCCATGCGAATATGATGATGGACGCGAGCAGCAATGAAAAGGCCGCAATATTAAAAAGGTTATTTTTTATGGTTGTGAGCATTTAGCGTACCACTGCATTTAGCCTACGATAGTAAGCGATCATTAAAACGTACAGAATGCTGAAGAACATACCGAGGCAACCACCGACCAATATGATCATGAACAGGCTGGCGCCGGTAGGTGATGTGGGCGGCACGGCGCGAGAGATCATCTTCAGGTAGGTCATGGAGCTATTAGAAGCGGCAGAGAATTCATTGATCACAGATATGTAGTGAGCGCGATCGGTAACAAGCTGGTCTTTTACAGACTCTATATTCTGTATCTCCTCAATGGCCTTGCCGTAGCCCTTGCCACCGCCCTTCATATCGCCGCTCATCACATTCTGGCGTGCAGGGCTGATGATGCTGTAGATGCCGTAGCGGTCGCGCATGCCGGCCAGGCTGTCGGTAAGCACATTGATGGAACTGTCGAGTTGGGTAACTTTATTATGAATAGAGGCTTCCATACCTTCCTTCATAGAAGTGTAGTAATGCCTGTACAGCTCTTCGAGTACCTGCACCGACATATTGGCCACGCCCGCAGCTGTTTTGGGGTCGTAGGCAATGTAGGATACGGTAATGTCTTTATACTCGGAGCGCTTAAGGTTGAAGTTTTTATTGAACACGGCCATGTACATGGCATGGGCGGTGTCGTTGGAGATATCGCCAAACTTGTAGATCTTATCGAAGTCGCAATTGCGGATAATGCGGTCCTTTACAGTATCGGAGTTGCCGAGGGCCGTGATCTTATCGAGGTCATCATCGCCGCCGAAATAATCGACATAGCGGGTCTCGTTCGACCTGAAGAGCGTGTTGCGGTCGCCATAAAGCGGATTATTGACAAAGAAGGTGGCCTCCGCCTTGTACTTCTTCTTCTTGACCACATAAAACAGGCCGCCCACTACCATAGCAGCTACGGTGATGATGATGATAAAGCGTTTCTGCTTCTGTATCGTCCTGATGACATCGATCAGGTCAAATGAGGGTGTATCCATTTTATATGAGGTTAAACTTACCGGGTAGCCGCTTTAAAAAGCCCGCCCTACCCGCATTATCAAGTTCACGATCTATCTACGTTGTGCATTGGTAATATAACGATCAGCAAGCGACATGAGCATGGCGCTGAAAAAGAAGCCCAGGAACGCGCTCGCCAATAATGTATAAAACCCGCCTATACCTTTGGGGCTAACAGGCGTTTTTGCATCTGTAACTACCTTCAGCATAGGCATCAGCTCGCCGCTGATACCTGTTTTGTACTGGTTTACCAATGTTGTTTGCCTTGCCCTGTCTGATACGAGCTGGTCTTTCAATGATTCTATGTTCTGCACCTGCTCTACACCACGGCCATAATTTTTGTGGCCATTATCTTTCATAGGACTGAGCATGATGTTGTTCCTGGCCGGGCTGATGATGTCGTAAATGCCATACTGGTCGCGCAGGGCAGAGAGTGTATCGGTGAGGGCATCAATGGTGCTGTCTTCTTCATGTATCTTTTCGAGAATAGACATATACATACCCTTACGCATATCCCTGTAATAGCCACTGAATGTGCTTTCCAGCACCTTTACGCATTCATTGGCCACATTGGCTGCGCGCTCGGGGTCGGTATCATCATAAGAGAGCACAATGTCTTTGTATTCTGTACGGGTGACGCTGAAATTCTTTTCGAATTTTTTTGCCAGCTGGTGCTCACCCTTCCTGTTGGAGGCGTCTATGCCATATGCCTCGGCAAGATGGGTATTCTTAATCACCTGGCCCTGCACCATATCAGACCCTGCCATGAGCATGAGCCTGTCCACATCATCTTCATTGGCAAAATAATCGATGAATTTGGTGTCGTAGTTGTAGAGGTTATTACGATCGCCATAGAGTGGGTTCCTTAAAATGAACTCCGTCTTTGCTTCGTACTTTTTAGGTCCCGCAAAATAAAATATCACCCCCGCCAGCGCAGCAGCAAAGGTGATACCTATTATTATGCCTTTGTGTTTGCGAACACTCTGAACAACGTCCGTGAGATTTAAACCGGAATCAGACATTTGGTAAAAGGGATGTTTTAAAGCTTAAACTTATGAAAATTAGTGCAAATAACTATAATCATCAAAATTATATCACTGTTTCGCCGGCCTGCATTTTTTCTGCATTCTCGGCAAACTGCAGCGCATCTATCATTTCCTGTATATCCCCGTTCATAAAACCATCAAGGCTGTATATGGTCATATTGATGCGGTGATCGGTAACGCGTCCCTGCGGGTAGTTGTAGGTGCGGATCTTGGCTGAGCGGTCGCCGGTGCTTACAAGGCTCTTCCTGCGGCGGCTTATCTCGTCCTCCTGCTTGCGCACCTGCTCTTCATATAGCCTTGTGCGCATCATTGAAGTTGCCTTATCACGGTTACCCAGCTGTGAGCGCTCCGTTTGGCAGGTGATCACCGTACCGGTGGGTACGTGGGTCAATATTACTTTGGTCTCTACCTTATTCACATTCTGCCCACCCGCACCACCGCTACGTGCGGTCTCCATTTTCAGATCACTTTCCTTCAGCTCAAAATCTATTTCTTCTGCTTCAGGCATTACAGCTACCGTAGCAGCCGATGTATGTACCCTTCCGCTGCCTTCCGTGGCAGGTACGCGCTGCACACGGTGCACACCACTCTCAAATTTCATGATACCATACACGTCGTCCCCTACTACTTCCAGTTGCGCTTCTTTATAGCCGCCTACGGTGCCTTCTGTCTCTGTTAGCATAGATACCTTCCAGCCACGGCGCTCGCAATACCTCATGTACATCCTTACGAGGTCGCCTGCAAAGATGCTGGCCTCGTCGCCACCTGTACCTGCGCGCACCTCGATGATGGCATTCTTTTCGTCCTGTGGGTCTTTGGGTATGAGGAGGTTCCTCATTTCTTCTTCCAGCCTTATTTTTTGGGTTTCGAGGGTTTCGAGGTCTTCTTTGGCGAGTGAGCGCAGCTCTTCATCGCTCTCGGTCTCCAGCACCTCGCGGGCAAAGTCGAGGCTATCAATACAGGTGCGGTAGGTTTTATACACCCCTACGATCTGATCGAGCTTGCGGTATTCCTTGCTTATCTGCGAGAACCGCTTGTTGTCACTCACGACCTCTGGGTTGGTGAGCGCAACGCCCAGGTCATTGAACCTGGCACTAATGGCCTCCAACTTTTCTACGATAGAACTCATTTTCTATTCAAAAATATATTTACAAATAATAATAGGTAATACATAAGGGTGTGCGAAGTTACGCTTATAAGGTAAGGTGGCAAAATAAGGGACTATGAACAAATCGATGCTAATGTAATGCTCTCGATTTTATTGTGATAAGCGTGAGTAGTTTTGGCTAAAGCCGTCTTGTTTTAATATTTTACCCCGGCTTAAAAGCCGGGGCTACTTAAAATTCCTGATATGATGTATAAAAAATATATTCTATTTCATCCCTTCCTTTTCCTTCTGAAAACGGAATAGCTCATCACGTAACCTGGCGGCTTCCATGAAGTCGAGGTCTTTGGCGGCCTTTTCCATGGCTTTTTTGGTTTGGTTGATGATCTTGTCGAGCTGGGCTATGGAGCGGTATTCCACATCCGCCTCGGCGGCTATAGGTAGCTGGTAATCGCCCGTGGCGTATTCCTTGTCGCTGTCGAAGCCTTTGATGTCGAGGACAGAGCCTTGCAACATTATTTCCTGCACCGACTTCTTGATGGTCTTAGGGGTGATGCCATGCTCCAGGTTATATTTCATCTGTTTTTCGCGGCGGCGGTCTGTTTCATCAATGGTGCGCTGCATGCTGTCGGTTATCTTGTCGGCGTAAAAGATAACGAGGCCATCGGCATTACGGGCAGCACGGCCGGCCATCTGGGTCAGGGAGCGTTCATTACGCAAAAAACCTTCTTTATCGGCATCGAGTATGGCCATGAGCGATACTTCAGGGAGATCGAGGCCTTCGCGCAACAGGTTGACACCTACCAGCACATTGATGTTGCCGAGGCGCAGGTCGCGGAGGATCTCCACACGTTCCAGCGTATCCACTTCGGAGTGTATGTATTTTGAGCTTACGTTAATGCGTTTGAGGTATTTGTCCAGCTCCTCGGCCATGCGTTTGGTTAGGGTGGTTACGAGTACACGGTCGCCCATTTTCACGCGCTTGTCTATCTCATCGAGCAGGTCATCTATCTGGTTGATGCTGGGGCGAACGTCTATTGGCGGCTCCAAAAGGCCCGTGGGGCGCACGATCTGCTCCACCACTACCCCTTCGCAATGCTCCAGCTCATAATTGCCCGGTGTTGCACTTACGAATAATGCCTGCGACAGCTTGGACTCAAACTCATAAAAATTGAGCGGCCTGTTGTCTAATGCTGATGGCAGCCTGAAACCAAAATCAACGAGTGTCATTTTGCGGGAGCGGTCGCCGCCGTACATGCCGCTGATCTGTGGTATGGTAACATGGCTTTCGTCTATGACCATTAGGAAATCATCGGGAAAATAATCGAGCAGACAGAAGGGGCGCGCGCCGGGCTGGCGGCGATCGAGGAAGCGGGAATAGTTTTCTATGCCACTGCAATAGCCCAGTTCCTGTATCATCTCCAAGTCGTAGTTCACCCGCTCTTTGATGCGCTGGGCTTCTATGTGCTTGCCAATACGCTTGAAGTAATCAACCTGCGCATTCATCTCATCCTGTATCTCGTAGATGATCTGCTGCATCTGGTTCTTTGGGGCTATGTAGAGGTTTGCCGGGAAGATGGCGGCACTGTCCATAGTACCTATGCGCTTGCCTGTTTCCGGCTCAAAGCTTTCTACTTCTTCTACCTCATCGCCAAAGAAAGTGATGCGGTAACCGTAATCAACGTACGGCAGGTTGATGTCTACGGTATCTCCATTGACACGGAACGATCCACGGCCAAACTCGCCCTGGCTGCGGCTGTATAATGAATTGACGAGCTGGTGCAGAAAATGATTGCGGCCTATATTGTCCCCTTTTTTGAAGCGGATGATACTGTTGGCATATTCGGTGGGATTACCTATACCATATATGCAGGAGACAGATGCCACTACTATAATATCCCTGCGGCCACTGAGCAGGCTGCTGGTAGCGCGCAGGCGCAGCTTTTCTAATTCTTCATTTATAGAGAGGTCTTTTTCTATGTAGGTATTAGATACCGGCATATAGGCCTCCGGCTGGTAGTAGTCGTAGTAGGAGACAAAGTACTCAACGGCATTATCGGGGAAGAACTGGCGGAACTCGCCATATAGCTGCGCCACCAGCGTTTTATTGTGCGTGAGCACCAGCGTAGGCTTTTGTACCTGCTGTATGACATTGGCAACAGTAAATGTCTTGCCCGAACCTGTAACCCCCAACAGTGTCTGGAACTTCTCGCCCTGGCCTATGCCTGCCGATAGCAGCCTTATGGCTTCGGGCTGATCGCCTGCGGGTTGGTATGGCCGGTGTATGTTAAAACTCATTCCATACAAATTTCAGCATTTTAATGCAAAAAGTGTGCTAATAAAACGTCTATTGATATATTATCTAATCATAACAGTTGAAAACACAAACAATATAATTAAGCAGTATTTTTGCAGCAAAATAAAGGGTACGGCATCTTACCCTTCAACTACTTATTTTATGAAATACCTGGGTCTTACTTTTCTTACTCTATTCTGTTCACTGGCCGCATTTGCCATCAGCCCAATTACTGGGGCGGGTGCCGTATGCCTGAACGACACCACCACACTCCGTGATGCGAGCACAGGCGGCTACTGGAGCAGCAACAGCCCTGCCATTGCCAGCATCGGGTCGGCATCGGGCCTGGTTACCGGGATGGCTGTGGGTACCACTACAATTACATATACTGTGGGGTCGTCCTATGTTACTGCATCTATAGATGTCAATGGCCTGCCTGGTGTTTACGCTGTTACAGGTGGCGGCCGGTATTGCTATGGCGGAACAGGCCTGCATATTGGAATAAGCACTACCAATCTTGGTATTGACTACCAGTTATACCGTGGCGGCACTGCTGTCAGCGCATCAATGCCCGGCACTACCGGTGCAATAGACTTTGGGCTGGAAACGGCAGGAGGCACTTACAATGTTATTGCCACCAGCACTGTCGATGGGTGCAGTGATACGATGGCAGGAGCGCCCGTGATCTTCGTGGTATCGGTAAATACTTATGCAGTCACATACAGCAGCAGCACTTACTGCCCCAGCGGCGCAGGTGTATTCATAGGCCTCAGCGGCTCTGATACAGGTGTAAGCTACCAACTATACGATGGCACTACACCAGTGGGCAGCCCGCTTGCTGGCACAGGCGGCGGCATTAGTTTCGGGCTGCATACAGCAGGGACTTATACAGTGGTTGCAGTGACATCAGGCACAGTATGCACCTTCTCCATGAGTGGTACGGCGGCTATTACTATTGATCCTTTGCCGACCAGGTATACAGTAAACAGCAGCGGCTATTATTGCAGCGGCAGCCCAGGCAGCGAGATCACTTTATCCGGATCGCAAACAGGCATTCATTACCAACTCTACTATGGCACCACGGCCACAGGAAGCTCAGTTGCAGGTACGGGATCGGTATTAGATATGGGACTGTACTCCTCGCTTGGAGGCGCTTACAGCATAGTGGCCACCAATGCCACCGGCTGCGCGGATACTATGACCGGCACCACATCACTGGCACCGGCCACTCCACCTGCTGTGGAAACTGTATCGGGTGGCGGCCCTTACTGCTCCGCAGGCGCAGGGGTATCTGTATCATTAAGCTATTCGGCAACAGGGGTAGATTACCACCTGTACGATGGCAGTACATATACAGGCACTACAATAGCGGGCACAGGCAGCGCTATCTCCTTCAGTTCGGAAACCCTGGCAGGCACTTATACAGTTATTGCCACAGACCATACCACAGGCTGCACAGCCACCATGGCGGGCAGCGCGGTGGTAAGCATATTGCCATTGCCCACACCCTTCTCTGTAACGGGCGGCGGCCCTTACTGCTCCGGCTCAACAGGTGTGCATATAGGCATGAGCAATACAAATACAGGTATCAATTACCAGCTTTACCGTGGGTCTGCACTGGTGGGCGGGTACCATGCCGGTACAGGCGCATCCATTGATTTTGGGCTGGAAACTATAGCAGGCACTTATACTGTTATTGCTACTAATGCCGTTACGGGCTGTAACAGTAATATGGCCGGCAGTGCGATTGTGGTCATTTTGCCTTCACCTGCTGTGTATACTGTAATAGGCGGAGGAACATACTGCACCAATGACAGCGGTGCTGATGTATCGTTGAGCAATTCGGACATAGGCATTGATTACCAGCTCTACCGCATATCCACGCCAACAGGCGCTGCGGTGGCGGGCACAGGTACTATGCTTGATTTTGGGAATGAAACTAGCGGCACCATTTATACCGTAGTTGCTACCGACCCTTCATCTGGCTGCACGGTGACGATGTCGGGCTCTGTGGCTATTACCACCATACCTGCGCCTGTTGCCATACACAGCATATCGGACAGCATATGCACCGGTGCCAGCGCTGTCTACGCCGACAGTACCACAGGTGGTAAATGGTATTCAGGCAATACCGTCATTGCCACTGCCGATTCATTGACCGGCGATATTCATGGCATAACGCCGGGAATCACAGTGATCACTTACAGACTGGCTGATGGCTGCACGGCTACAGACACTGTTATTGTGCATACCTGTAGCTCGCTGGGTACTGAGGTACCAGCCATTTCCGGCGATGATTTTGCGATCACACCAAACCCTGCTGCGAATTCGTTTACGGTAACCTGTGTGCTGAACAATTATGACCATGCAGGTGTTACCCTTTATGATGTAACGGGAAGGCAGGTCCGGCACTTCGCATTAAGCGGACCCGATACGGTAATACCTGTTGGCGATATAACGCCGGGTATGTATGTGTGCCGCTTTGAGCCCGATGGCAAGAGTGTAGTCCTGAAGAAGATCGTCATCGAGCAGTAATGCCATCAGCACTTACCCTCCCCCCTCGAGCCTCTCGGCTAAAGCCGAGCGTTTCTATACTTTAACCCCGGCCTAAAGGCCAGGGCAAATGTGTGACCTGAATGTCTATCGATATTATACCATTTAGACAATTAATTGTACGCTTCATGTGCAACCCTTTTGGGGTTGGCGAGTGAAACATTCTGCTACCCCGAGCTTTGCTCGGGGCTATTCAAAGTCAACCCTTTCAGGGTAATCCAATTTAGATGGTTAATTGGTATTATTACAGGTATTCGGCATAATTTATTTCCATTATCTCCTTTGAAAAGAAAGAGGCGCTATATTTACAGTAATGCAGCAAAAGAACGACCCTGTAAAAACAATGAGTGCGCCACGCAATAAGCAATACTATTCTCCGCTTATTGGCATGGGCATTGCGGTCATCACGTTTCTGTTCCTGAAGACCTGCCTCAATGATACGTTTACCAACTGGGATGATATACAATACATAAAAGACAATGCGCTGATCAAAGACCTTTCGGGCAACGGGCTGAGGGCCATCTTTTCAACACCTGTACTCGGCAACTACCACCCATTAACTATACTTAGCTATGCTTTCGATTATGCTGCTGCCGGTATGGCTCCGTGGCTGTACCACTTCGACAGCCTTGTATTGCATTGCATAGCCACCCTGCTTGTGTATTGGCTGGCACTGCTGCTTTTCAAACGCCCTATGGCTGCGGCTATAGCGTCATTACTATTCGGACTGCACCCTATGCACGTGGAGTCTGTGGCGTGGCTATCGGGCAGGAAGGATGAGCTTTGCGCCATATTCTATGTAGGCGCGTGTATCACTTATGTGTATCAAAAAAACATTGCCACGCTCTCCAGATCACGGTCAACCATGTTGTATGCTTCGACCCTGCTGCTCTTTGTCTGCGCACTGTTGTCCAAGCCGGTCGCCGTCACGCTACCTGCTTCGCTTCTGCTTATAGACCAGCTTCAAAACCGCAAATGGGATGCCCGCTCAGTACTTGAGAAAGCGCCCCATTTTCTTTTGGCTATTGCGTTTGGTATTATTGCCATTACAGCGCAACATGCTTTTGGTGCGGTGGGGGTGCATCAACGTTTCAACTATAATGCGCTCGACAGGTTAGCCATTGGCAGTTATGCGCTTGCCGTGTACCTGGCCAAAGCAGTAGTACCCACTAACCTGCATTGCTTTTACCCCTACCCTGTGATGCACGATGGGCTGTCCCTTATCTGCTATGCTGCTATACCCGCCATTGCCGTACTCGCATTTATTACATGGAAGCTTGCACGCGGCAATAAGATCATGGTGTTCGGGCTGTTATTCTTTCTCATTAATATTGTTTTGCTGTTACAGTTCGTGCCGGTGGGCGATGCGATAGTTGCGGAACGCTATACCTACATACCCTACATAGGGTTATTCTTTTTTGCAGGCTGGTATATCTCCTATCTTTTAGAGAAAAAAGATATTATAGGCAAGCCGGTACTGGGCGCGGCCGTTCTTTACCTGCTGTGGCTTGGCATACTCAGCAAAGAACGATGCGCAGTATGGTATGACTCTGCCACGCTATGGAGTGATGAACTCAGGAAGCAACCCGACAATGAAACTGTGGCGTATACCAATTTGTCTGCTTACTATTTTGATGCCTGGAACACCAGCAGTGAACGAGCGGAAAGACATATGGCCTACGACTCTGCCCTGTACTTGTTTCAAAGATGTACAGAGCTGATGCCCGATAGCTCAGCGCCCTACCAGGCGCTGGGTATGCTTCGCTGCGCCAGGCATGATGTACCGGCAGCCCTTGCTTACTTTGGCACATCTGTACGACTAAACCCCACTGCGGAAGCGCACAGCAATTTTGGCAACTTCCTGGTGCTGGCAGGCTTGCCAGACAGCGCACTGCTGCAATATGACACAGCGCTATCGCAAAATCCCGACCTGTTCAACGCATCCCTCGGACGAGGGAAAATACTGATCAGGAAGAACCGCTTTACAGAGGCTATGAGCGATCTAAACGCTGCCAGGGCGCTGAACCCGGATTATGCAGAAACCTACTATGAGCGTTCATTCTGCGATACTGCGATCATCAATAAATCGGTGGCGCTTAAAGATGTGGAAACAGCTTTATCATTGGGGTATACGCACGTGGACTCCACTTACTATAGCTTGCTGAAGCAGTAGTAGGGCGGCGTTTGTAAATGGTTGATAATGAAACGCTATCAATATTATTACTTAGACATCCCCCTACCCCCCAATGTCATTGACTTAAGGATTTTTTTTGCGAAATAATGTCACCCCTTCGGGGCTTGTCCATATTGTTCAATGTGTTTTCTATAATAATGCCACCCCTTCGGGGCTTACCCATTTCCTTAAGTCAATGACATTGACCTACCCCCTTCGGCCAGCGCATCCCGATAGCTATCGGGACCACCCGCAACGGGGAATTCCCAGCACGAGTATGCAACTGCAATTTTGCAATGTAGCATTTTTGATAGCAGCTTATTATCGAGTCCCCGGGCTACACTCCGGGCTGATATATTTCGCCCTTTCAGGGCTGATGGCATGCTTATCGCGCGAGTCGAGGGGCGATGCCCTATCCTATGTGATTGTACCCTTTCAGGGCGTGCATTGAGTAAGCGTTCCGTACTGAAAGATTTGATGATTGATGCCCATCGCCCAGGTATTTCGGCCTTTCAAGACTTCTACCATTACAACCAAACGATCTGCTTATCTCAGCAATGTAATATTACCCTGATGGTGTTCTCTCTGGCCGTCTTTGAAGGTGGCATCAATGATGAATACATATACGCCTTCGGGCTGTGGTACATCGTTCAGACGGCCATCCCAGCCGCGGCCATCGAGGCTTGTGGAGGTGAAGATGAGCTGGCCCCAACGATTGAATATCTGCATACTGAATGTAGTAAGACCCGCAGTAAGCAACTGGCGCGGGAAGAAGTAATCGTTCAGCCCGTCGCCGTTTGGCGTAAAGACATTGGGGATGTTCATATAACAATCGTTGCGCACTTCGATGGTATCAGAAGATGTACATCCGTTCACTGTAGCTATGGCATAGTAAGTACCCGGCTCCACAACATTTATCTGTTCTGTTGTTTGGCCGGTACTCCACAGCCAGCTTGCTCCGCTGATGGATTCCCTGTTACCTATAGCTATAGCCTCGCTGCCGGGGCATATTGAAGTATCTGAGCCGAGGTATACATTGGGGTGGCCAAAGATGGTGAATGTGGCGCTGGCGCTGGTATCAGGGCAGGCACGATACAAGGCTTCAACGGTTACTGTATGCACACCCTGTGCATCAAAAACGTGCAGCACAGGGTTCACACCTTTTATGATGTCGCCATCGCCGAAAGACCATACCACACCAATATTGCCGAGGTCGGAGAATATCCCGTCATAGGTAATTGATGTGCCTTCGCAGATTGTGGTATCGGTAGCATTGATGCTGATAGCGCTGATGGAATCTACCGCGAGTGTTTCTTTTACAGTATCGTAGCAGGGTACATAGTTGCTCACTGCCAGTATTACATTGTACACACCGGTATTGTTGTAGGTATGCGTTACATCCCTGGTGTGATCTGTGATCTCATCGCCAAATATCCAGGTGTAATTGAGGCTGGTACCGGTAGAGGTGTTAGTGAAAACCACAGGACTCTTCTGGCAAACGTATGCTGCCGGATCGGAAGTAAAGCCGGCATTGATGAGGTTGGTGAGTGTAACGGATTCCGTGGTATCAGCTATGCACTTTGTATTGGTGATGTTCAATACAATATTGTAGGTACCCGGTGAATAGTATATATGCATTGGGTTAATGGCAGTAGAACTGTCGCCATCTCCAAAGCTCCAGATGTACGTAAGATCGGAGGCCGGCCATGATGAATTGGTACAATAGAGCGTATCGCCCTTACAGTTCTGGCCTACAGTGAAGGAGAAATCAGGGATGATGGGTGGTGCCTTTAATGTGATAGGGCCTAAAACATTGGACACACATACACCGCCTGTACGGGCCACAAAATTATCGTAAGTACCCTCGCACAGGTCGTAGATAACCGCAGTGCTATCGGCACCAATAGCGAAGCTAAGCTGTGGTTGCGCTGTGCCGTTGAAGTTATATGTGATGGTATCCGTTTCGCCGGGGTGCAGGCCATGCAATGTCACGATACCATTGCAGAAGCCGCACTTGGTAGGATTGGTGAACGTAACCGACCGCATAGTAAATGGGGGCACGGTGAGGTCTACAGGGCCGAGTGTGTTGGATACACATATGCCGCCCGTCTTGGCAACGAAGTTATCGTAGGTACCTGCGCAGAGATCTGTAATGGTAACCGAGCTGTCGGTGGGTATGGTAAATACGACCTGTGGCTGCGCGCCACCATCCTTGGTATAGGTAATGGTATCTGTTTCGCCGGGATGCAGGCCATAGAGCGTAACCGTACCATTGCAGATCCCGCAATAGTCAGGGTTGGTATGATCGAGGGCGCGCATGGTAAATGGTGGCACCGTGAGTGTAACAGGGCCGAGTGTGTTGGACACGCATACACCCGCAGTATGGGCTATGAAATTGGCATAAACGCCCTCGCAAAGGCCGGTAAGCGTCACAGTACTATCGCTGCCTATGAGCTGTACAACAGGAGTTTGCGCAGCGCCATTGTAGGTATAATGTATGGAGTCTGTTTCGCCGGGGTGCAAGCCATGCAGGGTGATGGTGCCGTTACATATACCGCAATAATCAGGATTGGTGAACGTAACGGAACGCATGGTGAATGGCGGCACAGTAAGCGTAACAGGGCCGAGCGTATTAGATACACAAGTGCCACCGGTATGGGCAATGAAATTGGCGTAAACACCTGCACAAAGCCCTGTGAGTGTGATGGTGCTATCTGTACCTACAAGCGCCACAAAAGGTGTTTGTGCTGCGCCACCATAAGTGTAGTGTATAGAATCGGTTTCGCCGGGGTGCAGGCCATGTATGGTAATGGAACCATTGCAGATGCCGCAATAGTCTGGATTAACGGACGTAAGTGAGCGCATGGTGAAAGGCGGCACGGTAAGCGTTACAGGGCCGAGCGTATTGGATACACATGATGCGCCTGCATGGGCTATAAAGTTGTCGTATACGCCCGCGCAAAGGCCGGTGAGGGTTGCTGTGCTATCCGTACCTACAGTGATGTGTATGGGCGTTTGCGGTACGCCACCGTACGTGTATGTGATAGTATCTGAGCCGCCGGGGTGCAGGCCATATATAGTGATGGTGCCATTGCAGATGCCGCAATAAGAAGGATTAACGGAAGACAGCGCACGCATAGTGAAAGGCGGCACGGAAAGCGTTACAGGGCCAAGTATATTGGAGATACAATCGCCATCGGTATTGGCTGTAAACGCGGTATAGGTGCCTGCGCACAGGCCGGTGAGCGCTATGGTACTATCTGTGCCAATGGTATGTACTACGGGTGGCTGAGAAACACCGTCTATGGTGTAGTTGAGTGTATCCGTTTGGCCGGGGTGAAGGCCATAAAGGGTGATGGAGCCATTGCATATACCGCAGAAAATGGGGTTCACCGAAGTGAGGGTACGCATGGTGAATGGCGGATTGGTGAGCGTTAGCGGTCCTGCAACAGGAGAGACACAATAGATGCCTGTGGATGCAGTGATGCCCGTATAAACGCCCGCAGTGAGGCCCGTGATGGTTACAGTACTGTCTGTAGCTACTGTATATACAACGGGTGCATGTGCAACGCCATTGTAGGTATAATTTACTGTGTCGTGCGCACCGGGGGTGAGGTGGTACAGTATGATCTTACCATCATTGTTGCCGCAATAAGTAGGCGAAACAAAAGTAGGCGTAAGCGCAGGTGTTGCAGGAACTGCGAGCGTTATTGTAGTGAACGCACTGCACGCACGGTGCGGGGATGAGTAGATGGTGACGGTGTAACTGCCACCCACAATGCTGTCGGTAAATGTGCCTGTGGCTGCAGGGAATGTCTGCACAGTATCCGTACCTGTAGAAACATCTACGAGCCAGGGACTACCTGAGCCTGCCGGCACAATAGAGATCGCCCCTTTTTTTGTACATGATGCAGCCGATAGTATGGTTGCAGTAACTGTAGGTTGAGGAGCTATTGTTACCGTATAAGCGAGCGTTTGCTCGCCTGCGAGCGGGCAGTTATTGTCGGTATAGGTTACAAAAAAAGTGTAAACACCGGGCGCTGTGCCGGTTGAGGTCCACGAGAAGGTGGCATGGGGGGTGGGTGTACCATTGCCTGTGACTACGAATGTAGCGCCTGTGGGCAGGCCGGCAGCGGTAACAGTAATATCATTGAGCGCATCTGTTTCTGTGGGGTTCAGGTGAAAGGAAAAAGCCCCTGAGTTTGCGCACATATGAAAGTGTGTGCTATCGTCAATAGTACCACCGGAGGCTGTTGATATACCTGCAGATGCGGGCGGATTAGTACAGGTGAGTACGAGGAAGGTCATCTCCCTCTGGCTGGTTCCTACCAGACCTCCTGCACGGTGTTCTTCGATGTTGTATACAACGAGCGATCTTTGCAGGGATGGGAAAAAAGACATTTGCCCTGTACGAGGATCGAATGAAAATGAAGTTGCGGCCAATGGCGATGTGCCGCTAAAACCGGATAAATAAGTAACAGGGCCGCCGGGTGTGCTGGCATCTGTTCCGTTCATTGCACCTACAAGAAAGAACTTAAGGCTATCACCATCGGGGTCTATAGCGCCGGGATTGTAATTATCAGTATTATCGGAACAAAAGAATGGCGTGGGTATAACCGTCAGATCCGGGCTGGAGTTGTGGCTGGTACTATTGTCCAGTGTATCTACCAGTTGTATAGAAGTTACAGGAGATCCGGAGATATTGGTAATAGATGTCGCCCTGCCTGCATAAGACCCGCCCATATCACCGGTGAACAGGAAACGCCAGGCAGTAGAAGGGCCCGAGAAAGTGTAGTTGGCGGAGTAAACAAATTTCTTAATGCCAGGGATAGCGTAGGTAACATTGGTACACTGCGTGAGCAAAAGATCCGGCGGGCAAACGGGTGTTATTTCTACACCTGTAGCAGGGGCTTGTACGGAGAGGTTGATAGTTGTGACGTAGCTGTCGCCATTGTAGATGTATACAGCGGGCGCGTTGGTGGGCAATGCACCATAAGATGGCAACGAACTGGAACCGCAATCGGCATAAGCGATCAATGTTATTTTGTAGGTGTTGCCGCTTACATAGGTGTAAAAGAAGTCCATGCCCACGAGGTGGTTGGCAAAGGAATTGGTGCTTAAGAGCAGCAGTAATGCTGCGAAAATATTTTTCAGGAATGCAGGTACTCTTTTCATAAATGGCTCAACTTTATCAAGATGAATAGTTTGTGTTTAACATAGGGTCGCATCATTTTTGAGTGGTTGATCAGCGATGCTTGAGTCGCGCATCTTAGACACTATAAAATTATTACTATTCTTACTCATGGCAAAATAAATCTTCATTAATACGCTACTGAAATCGAGCGTTTCACCCCAAATAACATTTGCATTAACATAACGGAAAATGGTGCCTTATATTTTACTAACCGGGGATTAAAAACCGGAGCGGGCATTTCATGAAAAGTACGCGGACGATAGCACGAGCCTTTTGGCTAAAGCCGAACTTATTCTTTACTACACCCCGGCCTGAAGTCCGGGGCAATTTATGTTGCCCGGTAGCAGCAAACTCTCTTTGTTACATAAGCATTACCTAAAGTCATAATTAAGGATTTTTCTCACGAAATTATCTCCCCTTCGGGGTTCACAATGTTCCTTAAGTCAGAGATTGCGCCTACCCCTTTCTCCAACGCACAGGCCTACCCAATGGAAAATTCCCATCGCGAGTATTTACCGGAATTTCCTTAAAAGCGAACGTCCCGGGAAGGCCGGGACGTTCGTGAATTTTATCGGAACAAGTATTACCTCAGCAGGGTTACGTTGCCCTGGTGGTGTTCTATTTGGCCGTCTTTGTATGTAGCATCAATCATGTAAACGTATACACCTTCGGGCTGTGGTACGCCGTTGAATGAACCGTCCCATCCGCGTCCGTCTGTGGCTGTGGTTTCGTACACCAACTGGCCCCAACGGTTGTAGATGTTCATCTTGAAGGTGGATACACCCTTAGTGAGCATCTGGCGCGGGAAGAAGAAGTCATTAGTCCCGTCATTGTTGGGCGAGAACACGTTAGGTATGTCCATGTAGCAATCTTTCTGCACGAGAACGGTATCAGAAGCAGAGCAGCCATTGATGGTCACTACCGCAGAGTAAGAACCCGGTTTCACCACGTTGATGGAAGGTGATGTTTCGCCGGTGTTCCATAACCATGATGCTTTGGAATTGCTTTCATTTACCTCATCCACCAGTGTGAGGGCGTTGCTGCCCGGACACATAGACAGATCGGGACCGAGATAGATGCTCGGATTAGCAAACACATTAACGCTGCGGGTGATCGTTTTCTCAGGGCAAGACCTGTACTTAACATCCAGCGTCACGGTAAATGGAGTCTGCACATTCTCATAAGAATGGATCACAGGGTTCACATTCACAATGGTGTTGCCATCCCCGAACGCCCATGAGTACAACGTATCGCCTATGTTGGAGAAGATACCCGTGAAGGTAATTTCCTGGCCCTGGCACAGCACGCTGTCTGTAGCTGCTATGGATATCACACTATTGGAGTCTATAGATATATACTGTACAGATGTATCGTAGCAAGGTATGTCTGTAACTGCTACCAGTGTTATTGCATACTTACCTGTATTGTTGTAGGTATGGGTAGGGTTGGTAACAGGCGTAGTGTTGTTATCCCCGAATGACCACAGGTAAGTAGGCGGCGCCCCTGAATAAGGATCGGCACCGGTAGACAAATTGGTGAAAGTGACCGGCACACCCTGGCATACATACGGCTCAGGAGCGTATGTAAAGTTGGAGTGCACAAAGTTGTTCAGCGTGAATGTTGCCTTAGCACTGTCATTACACTTTGTATTGGTGATATAGAGTACCGCTGTTTCGGTGTTAGCTATCGTATAGTCATATACATGCTGCGGGTTGGTTGCAAAGCTGGTAGCGCCATCTCCAAATACCCACAGGTATGTAAGGTCTGATGCAGGCACAGACAGGTTTGTAAACTGCACTGTATCGGCACGGCAACCAAAATAGAATGCCGTATCGAAAGCAGCCTTGATCGTCGGTGTATCGAGAGAATGCGGCGGAAGGCTGTCTATACATACACCTGCAGTATTCACTACTATATCTTTATAGGAGCCGCTGCACAAACCGGATATCACTACCATACTGTCTGACGTAACGAAGTAAGAGGTCTGGTACCGCGGGCTGCCCACAGGTGCAGCCAACTGGTAGGATATGGTATCGAGCTGACCCGGATGTAAGCCAAACAGTGTATCCACTCCATTACAGAACCCGCACTTGGTAGGATTGGTATAGCCAATAGCGCGGAAGACAAACGGCGGATTGACGAGGGTTGCGGTGAGGCTGTTGGTATGGCAATAACCTTCTATGGCGTATATGCCCGTGTACGAACCTGCAAGCAGGTTCTTTATGGTATCGGTACCGACCGACGAGACTATGAACGGCTGCTCCGGCTGTAGCACACCCGCAGCTGTGAAAACTGCCGTATCGGGGTTGCCTACAGTGAGGCCGTAAAGGATAATGTTACCATCCTTGGCGCCGCAATAAGTAGGGTTGATCGATGAAACCGTAATAGAGAACGTAGGTACCGGCACTATCAATGGAATGCTTTTGCTACACTGGCCACCTAAGGATGTAAAGATAGTTACGGAGTCCATACCCGGCGCTAATGTATCAAGGAATGCCAGCGAGTCATTTGTAAATACCTGGAAAGTATCTATAATCCCTGTTGAACCCATATCCTTAGAGACCTTTACTGTCCATGGCTTGCCTGTGCCGCCGGGGAAAATTTTCACAACCCCTTCAGTCGCACATGTGGCATTGGTCACTAATGAATCCCGAATGGTAGGCACCGGTAGAATGGTAACGGTGATAGCCGAAGTTTTAGCACCTACGAGCGGGCAGTTGTTATCCTGGTAACTCACATAGAATGTATAAGTGCCGGGTGTAGCCGTAGCTGTATTGATGTTGAATACGCCATGAGGGAAAGGCGTATTGTTAGCGGTAACGTTGAATGAAGAGCCGACAGGCAGGCCGGTAGCCGTGATGGTGATATCAGAAGTATCGCCGGGTTCAGAACCATCAAAGTAGAGGTCCATGATACCGGTATTGCCACATACCACGTAGGCAGTGCTGTCGCCATTCAGTGTGCCAGGACCGGAGCCAACAGAGTCGACATGATCGCCCAATGGCGCAGAAGCCGAACATGTTGTTAACACGAGGAAGGTCATTTCGCGCTGCATAGAACCCACCATAGCGGGCTTTACAAGTGCATCAGCCAGTATCTTACGTATGCGGTTATTGGCATTGTCGGTTAGGTATACATTGTGTGAAGGATCAGTAACCAGGAACAATGGCCTGTCCATAGTTGCCAGTACCGGATCGCCGCCATCACCGGAAAAGCTTGCTGCAGTAGTACCGGCAAGAGTATAAATATAACCCACAGGCGTTACTTCCCTTATAGCGTTATTGCCCTTATCTGTGATCAGCACATTGCCATTCACATCTTTATACATATCCGTAGGCGAGCGAAGCTGTGCCGTGGTAGCCACCCTGCCATCGCCACTGAAGCCTGCAGTAGAACCCGCAAAGGCATTCATAGTACCGGTGCCTGTATTGATATAGCGTATTTTATTATTACCCGCATCTGCTATAAACAGGAAGTTGGTGGTATTATCCCAGAAGAGGCCCCATGGGTTATTCACCAGGGCAGAAGTAGCAGTACCCGGGTCTACACTGGTACCGGCAACACCTGTACCTGCGATAGTGGAGATAACATGCGGAATGGCCGCTGCGATCTTGCGGATGCGCTGGTTACCGTTATCAGAGAAGTATATATTTCCTGCAGCATCGGCAGCCACACCTATAGGGTGGCTCAATTCTGTAGGATGTATCTCGCGTATCTTATTGTTGCCGTAATCGGTGATATATATATTTGAATTTGCATCCACATACACCGTATTAGGGTGGTTCACCTCGGCAGAAGTAGGCACGCTGCCATCTCCCGAAGAGCCGGCTATACCTAAGCCTGCAATGGTAGATATATACCCGCAAGTGTTTACTTTACGGATCAGTTCGTTTGTATTGTCTGCTATGTATATATTACCGACAGCATCGCCATATACGCCCGTTGGAAACGATATACCTACTCCGGGAGATGTAGCTAACGTGTAGTCGCCACCATATAATGCAGTACCATCTCCTGCAAAATCAGCAATTGTACCTCCTGCTATGTTTATTTTACGTACGCGGTTGTTGTTGGCATCTGCAATGTATAAGGAGTGGGTAGTCGTATTGAGGTAAAGGCCGGCAGGGTAATTGAATTTAGCCGTAGTGATGAGGCCGCCATCGCCTGCATAACCCGCAGCGCCATTGCCCGCATAGGCATATATAACTCCGGTAGCGAGGTTGAGTAAACGGATAGCGTTGTTGCCTCCATCTGCGATGTACAAAGTATCGTTGCCGGCAGTTACTGCTACTGCAGTAGGATTGTTCAACTCGGTAGGCGCTACCTTGCGGATGCGGCTGTTGTTGGGGTCTGATACCAACACATTGCCTGTAACATCCACGCAAAGAAAAGAAAGGCCGGTATTGAAGCGTTCATTGGCCGCACCTCCTACAGTACTTATAGGGTCCAGCCCGTCGCCACCGTAACCGGTTATGCCTGTGGTATTGCCTGCGATAGTGTATATTTTCTGGCAAGGGTTTACTTCGCGTATCACATTGTTACCTGCATCACCCACATAAATGTTGCCTTGCGCATCAATTGCTACCCCGGTGGGGTTGCTGATCATTGCGCTCGCGGCAGCTGTGCCATCTGGCGAGAAGCCTGCTGTACCGGTACCCACTACTGTATTGATGATACCTGTAGTAAGGTCTACCTGGCGGATACGGTTGTTAGTGGCATCTGCTATATATACAAAGCCATCGCCGGTAGCCGAGTAGGCGAGACCTGCAGGATTGTTCAACTCAGCCCCTATGGCGGGTATACCATCTATGGTATAACCTGCAGTACCATTGCCTGCAATTGTGGTTATAGTGGGCGTACCGGTAGTAGTGATGAGGCGCACGCGCTGGTTATTCACATCTGATACGTATATACCCGCGCCGCTTGGTATAGCTGTGATAGCAGTAGGATTGTCCAGTTGTTTGGCACTGGCTGTGCCATCGCCATTGTAGCCTGCCACGCCTGTACCTGCTATAGTAGTGATGGTGCCTGTAGAGGCTATCTTGCGCACTACGTTATTGCCATTATCAGCAAAGTAAATGTTGCCAAAGTTATCTACATCAATTCCCATAGGGCCGTTGAGGCGGGCCAGCGTAGCTGCCGCGCCATCGCCACTGTAACCAGCAACACCGGTAGCGCTGCCTGCTATAGTGGATATAACACCCGCAGGGGTGATCATACGTATCGAATTATTGTCGTGATCGGCAAAGTATATGTTGCCTGTAATAGCGCTTTTGCACACACCGCTCGGGTTATGTATATCTGCGCCGGTAGCAGCAGTGCCATCGCCTGTATAACCGTTGGTGCCGGTGCCGGCAATAGTGGTGAGTACACCGCCCACAGCAGCATTGCCATCCCCCTGGTAACCGCGGAAGCCGCCGACATTGCCGGCAATGGTAGATATGAGACCGGTGGTGAGGTTCACCTCGCGGATCACATTATTGCCTGAGTCGGCTATGTACAGGCTGGTGCCATTGAGCGCCAGGCCTGCGGGGCCATTCAGCAGGGCGGCCACAGCCGCGCCGCCATCGCCGCAATAGCCTGCTGTGCCTGTGCCTGCTATAGTGGAGATAATGCCTGCCGCGGTGATCTTGCGAACTACATTGTTGCCCGCATCAGAGAAATAAATGATGCCCGTAGGATCCATCACAAAACCTTTTGGCCTTTTCATGGTCGCCAGTGTCTCAGATGCGCCATCGCCCGTATAGCCGGATGCGCCTGTACCTGCCAT
>Ga0316218_1000066_pt1 | contig 150076 bp, 130 predicted proteins | sample TBH18003metaG_FD_203634 | JGI IMG/M metagenome (GOLD analysis project Ga0316218, IMG submission 203634) | Freshwater microbial communities from Trout Bog Lake, Wisconsin, USA - TBH18003 | ecosystem: Environmental > Aquatic > Freshwater > Lake > Hypolimnion/Profundal zone | place: USA... | reverse complement strand
GAATCGACTCATACTTAGGGATTGATTTAGGGAATTAAAGTGTCGCTCCACAAGACGGTAATTTTCCGACCCACCCTCTGACTCATTGTCAGTATTTTCGTTAGGTTCACTTAACCCGATAGTCATTTAAAGATAATACAATAAAGTGTTAAAGCGCAAATATTATGCCAGATATGAGGTTCTTCTAAAACTTATGGAAAAGAAAAATGGCTCAGAGCTAATGGCTCCATGGCACTTAGATGATTGCTCACTTTCATTGCTCACTCCCGATAACTATCGGGATATTGATAATCAACGAGTTGTAAGCAAAATGGAGGTAATTATTGCTCACTTTTTTCCCTATTTCTTCCCCATTTTCTCCCCACTTTTTCCCCAGGCTTGATGGTTAAGAATGGTTAATTTTTCTTCCATTTTTTCTGAATCACGGATCAGTTTGACTACACTGATCTCACAGATCCAGGTATTGATCAAGAAAATATACGGGAAATTATTTCTTGTTTGCGGGCCCAACAACCTCGTACAGGGCACGGAACACCAATTACCACACAAAGGTAAATAGCAAACGAATACAGCCCAACACCTTTTAGCTATAGTGGGTATAGGTTTTAGTGATGGGGGATTTTTTTTTTTTGCGCACTGCAAATAACACAGTAATGCTGATGACCTTATCTGAATTATGAATGAAATACTTATCCTCCGCGAGCCACAGAGTCCTGCGAAGGGCAGAGACTCTGTTGGGACACAAAAAGACCGTAACAAGAAATGTGCAATTATCTCTATCATACGCCTCATGTTAAAAAATACATGCCCTGCTTTAATTTTCTTTCCCAATATTTACAGCAAAATGTCTTTGATGAAGAATACATTATCTATACTGTTTTTACTCGCTATTGCTTTTGCTGCCCCGGCACAAACCTATCTGCAACTGGAGCCTGCGCTTACCAATAGCCCCGGCACTATTTCCAGCAAGGCCAATGTATGTTTAGAGCTGGGCCGCCAGTGGGAGGTCTTCAGCCTGGGTGCCGATATTGGCAAAACCACTTTTGAAAAAACAGTGGGCCGCGATACTTCTTTGTATCTCGAAATACGACCCAACCTCAATATCTTCCAGGAGGGTAAGTTTACCAATACGCTCACACCCGGCATCGGTTTCATCTTCAACGCTAAAGAAAATTTTATGACGGAGCTTACCAACGGTATCGAGTATAGCTACAGCCCGCTCATACACATCAATGTATTCTTCGGACAGTATTTTTACAGCGGATTGTATTCGGCCAGCAACACCACATTCTATGGCATATCTGTTATGAAGTACTTTAAGCCCTCAAAAACCAAGGGGCTTATCAAGATAAAGGATAAAGGATAATCGAATAGAAAAACAAAGAAAATTGCTACCACATAGGCACATAGAAAACATAGTCTATGTGGACTGTACTTCATGAATATAAAGTACACATAGCAAAAGACGATTGCCCGCGCCTATTTGTTCTATGTGCCTATGTGGTGGAGAAACTTAATGCTTGAAATGCCGCAGCCCGGTGATCACCATAGCCATGTCGTTGACTTTGCAATACTCAATGCTGTCGTTGTCCCTCATTGACCCGCCGGGATGTATCACTGCTGTGATGCCTGCCTCGTGTGCCATTGTCACACAGTCATTGAACGGGAAGAACGCATCTGATGCCATCACCGCGCCCTTGAGTGAGAAGCCGAATTGTTTTGCTTTCTCTATAGCCTGGCGCAAGGAGTCTACACGGCTGGTCTGGCCGCAGCCCTTGCCTATGAGCTGCTTGTCTTTTACCAGCGCTATGGCATTTGATTTCAGGTGCTTGCATACAATATTGGCAAACAACAGATCGGCTTTTTCTGTTTCGCTGCTGTGGCGCGCGCCTGCTTCCTTCCACTCGGCATAGCTTTGTGTATCGGCATCCTGCACCAGCACACCGTTGAAGATGCGCTTGTATTCTTTGGTAGGGTAGAAGTTCTCTTTTTGTAGCAGCAGCATTCGGTTTTTCTTGCTCTTCAGTATTGCCAGTGCGTCCTCATCAAAGCCGGGCGCTATCAGTATCTCGAAGAACAGTTCGTTTATTTTGGTGGCTGCATCTATGGTAATCGTCTGATTGGTTACCAGCACACCACCAAAGGCGCTCTCGGGGTCGCCGGCCAGGGCTGCTTCCCAGGCGTGCGTCAGCGTATCGCGCTCGGCTATACCGCACACATTGGTATGCTTGATGATTGCAAAGGCCGGGTTGGTAAATTCTGAAATTACCTGGCAGGCAGCATCCGCATCCACCAAGTTGTTGTAAGAAAGCTCTTTGCCGTTCAGTTTTTCGAACAGCTCATCGAGGTCGCCATAAAAAGCGGCATGCTGGTGCGGGTTCTCGCCATACCTCAGCGATTGCTTATTGCCGAATGATAATTGAAAATGCTGCGCCCTTTTATCTTTATTGAAGTATTCGGAGATGGCTACATCATAATGAGCGCACTCGGCAAAGGCGGCAGCAGCAAAATGCCTGCGGTCGGCAAGGTCTGTGATGCCGTTCTTTTTTTCGAGCAGCTCCAGCAGTTCACTATATTGGTCGCGGGAGGCTATGATGCAAACGTCTTTGTGGTTTTTGCCCGCAGCACGTATCAGCGACACACCGCCTATGTCTATCTTTTCTATGATGGTCTTTTCGTCGGTGGTTTGTTTTACGGTAGCCTCAAAAGGGTAGAGGTCTACGATAACGAGGTCCAGCAGGGGTATCTCATATTCTTTGATGTGCTGCTCGTCTTCTTCATGCTCGCGGCGGGCCAGTATGCCACCAAACACTTTGGGGTGAAGGGTCTTTACACGGCCGCCAAGTATAGATGGATAGCCTGTTACTGTTTCCACGGCATTGCAGGGAATGCCCAGCTGTTCTATGAAAGTTTGTGTGCCACCTGTGCTGTACAGGGTTACGCCCTGCTCATGCAGCTTGCGCACAATGGCATCGAGGCCATCTTTATAAAAAACAGAAATAAGCGCGGCTTTTATCTTGCGGTCCATAAATATGAATTGAGCCGCGAAGATAACATGGTGCTTTTGAAAAATAAGTTAAGACTCCAAAATTTTGGAGGTAGATGCGCCGGTAAGATAGAAAACTACCAATACCTGCCTGCAGTGCGCACACGCCCATGGCCATAGTAGCGGCGGTCTGTACGCACATGGTGCAACTGGCAACTGCTTATTTCTACCATTATGGCCAGTAAGGCTGCTATCTGTATGATCTTTCGTTTCATAAGACCTTAAAAATACTATTTATTTCGTTTTTTAAAAGTATTTATCGTTAAAAGAAATCATACTCGCGGCGTGGCGCATTGATGCGGATGCCAAAATAGATGTAATTAGTGGTCAGGGAGCCATAGATAGGCCCGGTGGTAGCATAATCGGTAGTGCCGGCTGGAGCGGCATCGGTATACTTACGATACACACCACCCGCATCGAGGAACATATTCCTGCGTATCTGGTAAGAGATATTGGCGCTGATGATGGCGCAATGGTTCTTTGGGCCATTGATCATAGATACGCCGTATTGGTGGTCGGCTGTTACATATGGGTTAAATATGTCGTTGCCAAAGTTGACGCCGCCGGTGTCCACACCCTGTATATAATAGGTGCCTTTCAGGCTCAGGTACAGGTTTTTTACCGGCTGGTACTTTATCAGGCCCACTACTTTTATAAAGCCTGAACCCAGCGGATCGGCGAGGGGCTGGTTGTAGTTGGTGTAGTTGGCCAGGGTGTCCTTGGCCGAATAGGTGTAAGGCCGTACTGCTTCCAATTCGCCTTGCAGGTCCAGGTTTTTGATGCCGAAGGCATCGAAATATTTGGCGCCGCCCTGTACCCCCCATTTATTGCCATACCAGCCTTTATTGCCAAAGAACTCGCTGGCCTTAAACTCATTGGCTATGAACTGGCCATATAGCTGCACATGCTTTGCGGCTATCACCTTGGCGCTCACACCCAGTATAGATTTGTCGCCTTCGCCGTTAAAACGGTTTACGGCTGTAGAGAAGATGATGGGGTTGAGGTAAGAAATCTCGTAGGAATTAGGCCGGTCAAAAACCTCTGCCTCAAAAAATCCGAGGTTCAGCCATTTAAAGGTGTTCCAGGTGAGGTAGTGTATGGTGGAGTACTTATGTGCCACCAGGCCATCACCAGCGGCTTTGTTGTATTGCGGGGTCAGCTCCAGGTACAGGCATTGGTAGTTGATGTGCCAGATATGCGTCTGCAATTGCAGGAAGGGCATATTAGAGGAATAGTCGGTAAGAAAGAGGCTGCTGATGCCATCACCAATAAAATGCTTACCCGATCCGAAGGATACATTGATGTGGTCTTTCACGGCATCGAAGTTGATATAACCACTCGCCTGCATATAGTCGTAGTGGCCGGTGCTGGGGTTGAGGAAGTAATCGGCGCCGGGTACGGCCTGTTGCGTTTTGCTTGCCCAGTTGCCCACATAAGTAGGAAATTGCTCCTGGTTGTCGGTAATAGATGTATAAAAACCTACTTTCTTTGCTATCCAACCCCGTATCTCTGCGCCGTGGCTGTTGTAGAACAGGGAGCTTTTAGAGCCGGTAACCGCAGGGTCGTTGTGCTGCACCGTAGCCATACCATTGAGCACAGGGTTCACCACTACAAAAAAGTCCTTCGTTTTTACATAGGCCAGGTCGTACTGGCGGGTATAAAAGGTATTGAACCACGAAAGTTTTGACTTGATAGCGCCATCACCATCGGGTGCCCATTCGCCGCTTTCCGAGATCATCTGAGCGGCATTGTACTTATCTATATTGCTCAGGCCCTTATTATTGGCCGTGGTGGTTTCTATGAAGTTGATAGCATTACGGCGTGTTTCGGGGCCATCGCCCAGCGCTATGCTGTCGCACAGGCGGCCACTACGGGTTTCCAGCCTGTCGAGCACATGCCGGTCTTCCGAGCCCAGCGGCAGAAAGGTGGTTTGGGCAGCACAAAACTGGGCAGCACAAGATATGGTAATGGCCAAACACGCTTTTTTGAGCATAAAGTAAGTTTTTCAGATATGCAATTGGTAGATTTGCAAAAATAATAAAAGATAGTTGCGGTAGTTGCCGCAACGAATATAACTATATGTTACCGATACTCATAAAAAACGCCACGATCGTAAACGAAGGCACACAGGTTGTAAAAGATGTGCTGATCAAAGATGGCCTTATAGAAAAGATAGAGAACAACATACAGGCCACTGGCAATGTCCGCGAGATAGATGCCACAGGGCTGCTGCTGATGCCGGGCGTTATAGACGACCAGGTACACTTCCGCGAGCCGGGGCTAACCCATAAAGCAACCATAGCCACGGAGGCACATGCTGCCGTGGCGGGTGGCGTTACCTCTTTCATGGAAATGCCCAATACCAATCCGCCCGCGCTTACACAAGAGCTGCTGGAAGATAAGTATGCCATAGGCGCAGCCAGGTCGGTAGCTAACTATTCTTTCTTCATGGGGGTATCCAATACCAATGCTGATGAGGTCCTGCGCACCAACTCTAAACAGCGCGACGTTTGTGGCGTGAAGATCTTCATGGGTTCCAGCACAGGCGATATGCTGGTGGATAACTACCTCACGCTCTCGAAAATTTTTTCGGAGTCGGAGCTGCTCATAGCTACACACTGCGAGAACGAGAACATCATCAATGCCAACAAAGAAAAATATGCCGATGCCGACAACGCATCCTATCACCCACTGATACGTGATACGGAGGCTTGTTTCGCCAGCTCCTTCTCGGCAGTGCAGCTCGCCAAGCAGTGCAATACGCGCCTGCATATACTGCATATTTCCACAGCAAAGGAGTTACAGTTGTTTACCAACATGATGCCGCTGACCGATAAGCGCATCACATCAGAAGTATGTGTGCATCACCTGCATTTCACATCAGATGACTATACGCAGTATGGCAACCTCATCAAGTGCAACCCAGCCATAAAAGCCCCGGAGAATAAAGCCGCCCTGTGGGAAGCCCTGCTCGATGACCGCCTCGACATTATAGCCACCGACCATGCGCCACATACCTGGGACGAAAAACAACAGCCCTACCAGAAAGCGCCGTCGGGTGTGCCGCTGGTGCAACATACATTATTGCTCATGCTACAATATGTGAAGCAGGGTAAGATCAGCATAGAAAAAGTGGTAGAGAAAATGGCACATGCTCCCGCGCAGTGCTTCAGCATATCTAAGCGTGGCTACATCCGCGAAGGCTATCATGCAGACCTGGTATTGGTGAATATGAATGACGAATACGCAGTGAGCAAAGAGAACATCTTATACAAGTGCGGCTGGTCGCCATTTGAGGGGCATACCTTCCCTGCAGCCGTGCATACCACATTCGTGAATGGCGAGGTGGTGTATGAAAATGGTGTGGTGAAAGATAGTGTACGAGGGCAGCGGCTGAAGTTTGATAGGTAGATTATACGGTTATTTTTTTGCGCGAAATAATGTCACCCCTTCGGGGCTTTACAAAAGAAAGACAATAGAAAATCTATAATAATGTCACGCCTTCGGCGCTCCCATATAACGGTGATCCATTTTATAGAAAAATAAATACACGCGGAGTGAAACCTCGATGAGGAGATTATTATAGACTAATAAATACATATTAAGTGAAGCCCCGAAGGGGTGACATTATTTCGCGACAAATAATTTCGAATAAAGCAATTAAACACATTAATATGCCAGGCACATTTTCACAAATTTACCTCCAGGTTGTCTTCGCAGTGAAAGGCCGCGAAAACCTCATTAATAAATCATGGAAGGACGAATTACATAAATACATAGCCGGTATCATCACAGCAAAAAAGCAAAAGTCAATTATTGTCAATGGTATGCCGGATCATATTCATGCCTTTATTGGCTTGCGTCCTTCTATGCTGATATCTGATCTTGTTCGCGATATAAAAAGCAGTTCCACAAATTTTATCAACGAAAGAAAACTTGTTCGTGGAAAGTTTTCATGGCAGGAAGGGTATGGCGTATTCTCATATAGCCATTCGCAGATAGAAACCGTTTACAACTATATCTTAAACCAGGAGGAACATCACAAGAAGAAAACATTTCGCGAAGAGTATATCGGATTTCTAAAAAAGTTTGATGTGCCATTTGAGGAAAAGTATTTGTTTGAATGGATAGAGTAATTGTTGCAATAATGCCACCCCTTCGGCGTAATACAAAATTCCTGATCTGATTTCTATAATAATATCACCCGTTCGGGGTTGACTATGCAAAACGACAAAACCACACTCCGCGATCTTTCTATGTTCCCGCCCGACGGGAGCGATGGTGTGTTTGCATTGCTCAATCATACTACTACTCAGGAAGGCAATGCCGCCCTGCGCCAGCACATACAGCACCCACCCGATACTTATGAAAGCCTGAAAGAGGTACAGGATGCTGTGCGCTTCTTTTCCATTCACCTGGACCTGTGGCCAAACATCATATCTAATGGCACGCTCGTGATGCTCGAAAAATATTTCGACTCGGCAGATGTTGCGGCACCGGCAACCGGGGTGTCTTTGATGCTGGGTTCTTTTTTTCAGAAGATATTTAATAAGCAGCAGTACTTTTTTGCGCAGTTCTCCATCTCTCATCTCGGCGATCTGCTGCGTGGCTGTACAGAATTAATGAAGATAGCAGAGCGCCCTAATGTACCTGCGCTGCTGGCAAGGGAGCTGGACTTTATAAAATCAGAATTGAACCACCGCCTCACAGGGCGTGTGCTGGCCATCAATTCGAAAACAAAGTATGGCGAGCTGACAGAGCTCAACTATAAGGCGCGGCGCGAAATGAAGAATATGGTCTTTCGGCTGATACACAGCTACTCGCGGCTGGATGCCTGGCAGGCTATGGCGCGCGCCACTGTAAAAAATGGCTGGACATTTCCCGACCTGCTGCCGGCCGCACCGGTATGGCTGGAGGCAGTCGGCCTCAGCCATCCGTTATTACAAACGCCTGTGTCTTACGATATAACACTGAACGGCGACCATAATTTCCTGTTGCTCACGGGCGCTAATATGTCGGGCAAAACAACTTTTATGCGCGCGCTGGGTGTGGGCGCATTGCTGGCGCACCTTGGCATGGGCGTACCCGCGCGGTCGCTGCGCATCAGTTTTCTCGAAGGCATCATCACCAATATGCAGGTGGAAGACAACATACTGCGGGGCGAAAGCTATTTCTTTGCCGAGGTGCAACGCATGAAACAAACCGCCGAAAAGATACTGAAACGCCAACCGCACCTGGTACTTATGGATGAACTCTTCAAAGGCACCAATGTGCATGATGCATATGAGTGTACCCGCGCTGTGCTGGAAGGCCTGCTGAACCATCCCGGCCACATCATGATCCTCTCCACGCACCTGTACGAAGTGGCACAGCAGTTTAGCGCCAATGATAATATTTTGTTTGCCTACTTCGTTACACAGATGGCGCAGAACGGCGACTATGAATTCACCTACGAATTAAAGCCCGGTATCTCCAACGACCGCATAGGCTACCGCATCTTACAAAAAGAAGGTGTTATATCTTTGCTGGAGCAAAAACCATAAAAAATCAAGTAATGCCTAAGAATTATCAAAACAAGATCATTGCCATTGCTGTTGTCGTTATCCTGGTACTGCCTGTTGTTTATGGGTTGATACGGATGTACTTTTTTAGGTAGTTTTTTACCTTGATTGCTTTCCTGCCGCTGTTGGTGTTCCTCACCAACGGCCCCGCGAAGATGAGGTAACACCCTAATCAGAAAACATTAATTCACCAACACGATTGTCCTCCGCGCCCTTGTTGGTGAGGAACACCAACAAGGGCGAAATTAGAAAACTTCAATTTACCGACGATTTTCGCGCGCGAATAATGTTTATTTTTTGTTTTCTAAACTGTAAAAATCTATCCCTTACGAGCGCAAACATTCAATACCCAACTTTCTTAACTTAGAGAAAATTATTCAGGAGCCAGCTACTATGAACAAGAATAACAATCCCCAACCATGTTTCGCCCAAAGTGAATTGGAAGGCATCGCCGAGGCCTTAACAGATACAAATACGGGCCTTACAGGATCAGAAATTGGTCATTTGCTGGCAAGCCTGAAAATGTCTGATGTATCGGCTGAAATGACGAAACGCAAAAGGCTCTATAATGCTTTTGCAGAAAGACAAAACTCAACCGGCAACAGACGCGCGGTTTTGCAGTTTATCCGTGAGGCAATGAAACCAGAAAGATATGCCATGAAGCTGGATCGCTTTGAGCCAATGCGGACAAATCTAAATCGTGTTTTACTACTATGCGGTCTGGTTGTTGATGAGGGTGGCACATTATCTTCTGTTCAGCATGCCACAACTCTCTCCGAAGCGAGCCGTCGAGCGCATGATTTAAGGACGGACCTTGCAAGGCGCGGCGTTCATCCTGATGTGCTGCTTTTTTGCAAGGCCGAGTTGGTAAGTGATAATTATTTCCATGCAGTTCTTGAAGCCACCAAGAGCATCGCAAATAAATTGCGCTCGAAAACGGGCTTGAATGAAGACGGTGCAAAACTTGTAGATATGGCATTATCAGGAAATAATCCCAGGCTGGCAATAAACGCTTTAACAAGCGACAGTCACCGAAGTGAGCAAAGTGGCTTTGCAAATCTCCTAAAAGGCACCTTCGGAATGTTCCGAAACCCAGCTGCACATGAAGCAAAAATTTTGTGGACGATGACCAAGGCGGATGCGGAAGATCTTCTTTCTCTTGCATCACTCATACATAGACGTTTGGATGCGGCCGCAATTATCTAGAAATATAGAAGCATCACCTACTTTTTCCCGCCGATTGTTGATGAATCTATCAATAGAGACTGTTGATTAGGGAATACAATCTGTCCCAAAACGCGTCTGACGGCAAAAATGCCGTACTGACGCTATCATACCCTTTTCATTCTCAACGCCTTGTTGGCAAAGATCAGTAACGAAATTGAGGTAAAGCCCCTTTAGGGGTTTGGGGTATTTCTACTTCGGCATCTTTCCCACTGCATCTACAAAAGCCTGTATATCCTCCTCATTGGTATCCCATGAGCACATCAGCCTCACCTCGTGTGTGCTGTCTTTCCATACATAGAAGGGGTAGTGCTCCTGTAGTGGCTCGTACCAGGCGCGGGGTATCTCCGTAAATACGGCATTGGCCTGCACCGGCTTGGTGATCTTTACATGGCGGTTGGGGGTCAGCGATTTGCACAGCAGCTCCGCCATCTTGTTGGCGTGCGTGGCCGTTTTGCGCCACAGCTCGTTTTGCAGCATCGCTTCAAACTGCGCGGCTATAAATCGGGTCTTAGAGGCCAGTTGCATTACCTGCTTGTGCTTGTAGGCTATGTGTTTCGACAGCTCTTTATTAAACACCACCACTGCCTCGCCAAACATCATCCCTGCCTTAGTGCCGCCCAGCGATAGTATATCCACACCGGCTTTACTGCTAATGTCTTTCAGGTCGCACTTCAGCGATGCAGCCGCGTTGAAGAAGCGGGAGCCATCCATGTGCAGGTATATGTCATGCTCTTTGCATAGTGCCGCTATGGCTTTTATTTCTTCGGGCTTGTATACCGTGCCGTATTCGGTGGCCTGTGTTATAGACACCATGGCTGTTTGTGCATAATGCACATCGCCCTTGCGGATAAGCCTTTCCTTTATGATGTTCACATCCAGCTTGCCCTTGTCATTGGCAGGCAATGGAAAGAACCTGCAACCTGTTATGGTTTCCGGGGCCGATGATTCGTCATTATAGATGTGCGAGGTATCGGCGCACAGCACAGCGTTATAAGATCGTGTGGCGCTGCTGATGCTCAGCACATTGGCCCCTGTGCCGTTGAATACAAAGTACACGTCCACATCGGCATCAAACACTTCTTTAAAAAGCTGCGTAGCCCTTTTGGTCAGCTCATCGGCTCCGTAAGAGCGGGCATGGCCGGTATTGGCTTTTTGCAATGCCTCCATTACCTCCGGCAGCACACCTGCATAGTTGTCACTCGCTAAGCTTTTCATGGTCTTTTTCTTTAGGGCGATAAAATTAGTTGTTTTCCGTACTTTTAAACTATAAAAATATCCGGGAGATGAGAGCGGTAATTCTTTTAGTGGTAGCCGTAGCCTTTTCTTACACCTCACAGGCACAGAAAACTATTGAAATGCGCACGCTGTGGCAAAAGCCGCAGGTTCATGTCATTTACGGCGACTACGTTATTTCCTTCACTATAAAGGATATAGACAAAACCCTGCGCCTGCTGGCCGAGAGTGGCGATAACCGTTTCCCCACCGCATGTGGCCTTGATACCGGCACCGATCATACCGTTCAGCTTTTAGCCGATGTGACCCGGCAGGAGTACCGCAGCAACCTGCAAATATTGTTGCAGGATGGCGTGGGCTGTTTTCTTATCTACTCCGGCCATGCCTTTATACAGAATAAGAAACACAAGCCGGTACGGTCTATACTTGCAGATGAGCAGCCCCCTATAGGCGATGTAAAGGAAACCTACCTGGAGTTCTACAATGCCAAAACCAATGAACGCCTCTTTAGCGGCCGCATGTTTTATGAGCTGCACGGGAGGGATCTGGGGATAGATTAATACTAACCACGAATGAAAAAACTACTCGTAATAGCATTTACACTGGCAGCACTCCGTGCAGTAGCCGCAGACATTACCCTGCAAGGCACCATAGGCAAGTATCCTGTGGTCATGAACATCTCCACAGACGATGATGGTACCTGTAATGCAAAATACTTTTATACCTCCGCACTCCACGATATTTATCTTGAAGGGAAGGCAACAAACACAACTTTTAGTTTTTCTGCCGAAACCTATGACGCATCAGGAAAGAGTACCGGCACTGAACGTTTTTCTTTGACAGAAGGCGCTAAGCATAATTTTACCGGCACCTGGAAGAGCGGCAAAGGCAAAGTGCTTCCTGTAGCCCTTCACCCCGCCGTGGCAGGTGCAGCAAAAAATCCTTTTTTAAAGTACTCAGCTGTCCACGAAGCCGATGATTACGATCTGTTGCGGTCGGCAGAAATGAAGATCATTAAAGATTCTACCGGAAAAAGGGGGCCGTATACACTCAGCTATATACACATCGCCCATTCACAGGTGGGCATCATGCAGTTTACGACCGGGCCGGATATGCCCGCACTTAACAAGATCAACGACATGCTGATGGAAAAATTCATCACCTACACCATGCAGGATTTTTCCTGCGAAGTGGACAATTACTACTTCACCGGGCCTTTCATCAGATCGAATGTATTCAGTACCGACATATTCACGTCCTATTATTGCAATGGCACAGCCCACCCCGATTTTGGGGATGACGCTGTTAACATCAACCTGCGTACAGGAAAAGAAATGAAGTTGGGTGATGTGTTGTATATCTCAGACGTTGCAGAACCCGATGAAAAAAAAGAATACGATGCGTGGTCCAACTACAGGAAAAAAGTATTGGCACCTAAAATAATGGACCTGTTGCGGGCGCTCCATCCGGCAGAAATGAAGACAGCCCAGGAAGATGATACTTCCTGCAATTATAACACCCCGGACGTATGGGAGTTTGCACCCTGGTTCTTCACCGATACCGGGCTGTATATATCACCGGATTTTCCGCATGTGGCAGGCCCGTGCCGCAACCCCGACTGGAGCCTGATTCCTTATACAGAAATGAAAAAATACCGCAAGCCGCGCTCGGGTATCGATCTTAGCGAATAAACATGCCGGTTTTGCCATACACTTACCTGTGTTGTACTTATATTTGCCCTCGCTATGCACAACAACGATCAGTTTTTACAGGTAGAAAAGACAATAAAGAACAGGCGCTCTATAGGCTGGGCAAAGATGAACGGTAAGCAGGTGCCCGATGAAAAGGTGAACCAGCTCCTCGCGCTGGCCGACTGGGCCCCTACACATGGCCGCACCGAGCCGTGGTATTTCTTTGTATATGGCGGCGATGCGCTGAAACAATTTGGCAGAACCCATGCCGACCTCTACTGGCAGCACACCGCCGAAGACAAAAGGCAGGAAGCTACTTTCGAGAAGCTACTGCACAATGTAGACCTCGCCTCTCATCTTATAATAGCTGTGATGAAGCGTGGCGCCAACCCCAAAATACCCCAACTGGAAGAAATAGCTGCCGCATCGGCTGCTGTGCAGAATATATTGCTGGGCGCTACCGCCCTGGGCATAGCCACTTTCTGGAGTACCGGTGGCATGACCAATAACCCCGCTCTTAAAGACCACCTGCAACTTGGGCCCGATGATATTATCCTCGGCCTGCTGTATATGGGCTATACCGATGAGCCTGCAAAGGACGGTGTAAGGAACATACCGCTGGCGGAAAAAGTAAAATGGCTATGATTTTTAATGTTATGAATGTATCTTTCCACTTTAAATCAGTTATATGAAGAAATTAATTGTTTTGTTGCTGGCTATAAGCGCGTTAATGGCTTCGTGCCAAAAGCAGATAAAAATGACGCTGGAGTACAATGTATCTAACGATACGTACGACAGCACCATACAGGATATATACATACCAAGTACCGGTACTTACGCTATGCCTGTGCTGGTAAAATTCCTCTCCGGTTACCAGGGCGATTCTGTACGCCTCGTTATTGCCGGCCTGCCTTCTTCCATAGCTGTTTCACCAAACAGCTTTTCGGGCAAACCTACTTATACCGAGAACTTTGTGTTCACTACCAATGGTGTGGCACAGGGTGTGTATCCTGTTACCATTACTGCATATACCAGCACACAGGTGCCACACGTGTATAACTTTAACGTGAACGTGATACCACCCAATTGCAGTGACCTGTTTGCCGGTAACCTCAATGGCAGCAATGCCTGTGCGGCCAACTACGTATATGGCGCTACGGCTACCACCATTGGTTATGGCATACTGGCGCTCAGCAACTTTGGCGGCTATGGCACACATGCGGTGGCCAATGTAACCTTCAATTGCAACAGCGATTCGGTGTACATCTATAACCAGAACATAGGCAATGGTGTGTACGTAACCGGTGCAGGCACTTACACTGCCAGCACACTCACCATCACCTATACTGCATTGAACCCCGCAGGCAATACCGATAATTGTGTGGCCACATTTACCAAGTAATAAGGCCACAGCTTATTTTTTGTTTCAAATTACAGATACATGTCCAGTCCTTCATTCTATACGCGCCTGCAAAAAGAATTGCAGGACATTAAAGACGCAGGCTTATTCAAGCAGGAGCGCATCATCGAATCGCCGCAGGGAGCAGAGATAACGGTCAATGGCCGTACGGTACTCAACTTCTGCGCCAACAACTACCTCGGCCTGTCCTCGCACCCCAAGGTGCTGGAGGCTGCCCACCGCACACTCGATAGCCGCGGCTATGGTATGAGCTCCGTGCGCTTCATCTGCGGTACGCAGGACATACACAAAGAGCTCGAGGCCAAGCTGGCCAAATTCCTGGGTACAGACGATACCATACTGTATGTTGCCTGCTTCGATGCCAATGGCGGTTTGTTCGAGCCACTGCTGGGCGAGGAAGATGCGATCATATCTGATGAGCTGAACCATGCCTCTATTATAGATGGTGTGCGCCTGTGCAAAGCCCGCCGTGGCCGCTACAAGCACAATGATATGGCCGACCTGGAAGCCCAGCTGCAGGCCAATGCCGATGCACGTACCCGTATCATTGTTACCGATTCTGTATTCTCCATGGACGGCACTATAGCCCAGCTCGATAAAATTTGTGACCTGGCCGATAAATACGATGCCCTGGTGATGATAGACGAAAGCCATTCATCGGGCTTTATGGGCGCTACCGGCCGTGGTGTGCATGAGCTATGTGGTGTTATGGGCCGTATAGATATTATCACCGGCACACTGGGCAAGGCGCTCGGTGGCGCATGTGGCGGCTTTACCAGCGGCAAAAAAGAAATTATAGAAATGCTGCGCCAACGCAGCCGCCCATACCTGTTCTCCAATTCACTGGCACCATCCATAGTAGGCGCATCTATAGCCGTGCTGGATATGCTGAGCGAAACAACAGCCCTGCGCGACAAGCTCGAAGACAATACTACCTACTACCGTAAGCGCATGACCGATGCCGGCTTCGATATAAAGCCCGGCACACACGCCATAGCCCCGCTGATGCTGTATGATGCAGTGGTAGCCCAGAAGTTTGCCGCCTGTATGCTCGAAGAAGGTATTTATGTGGTAGGCTTCTTCTACCCCGTAGTAGCCAAGGGCCAGGCCCGCATCCGCGTACAGATCTCCGCCGGCCACGACCGCCATCACCTCGATAAAGCCATTGATGCCTTTATCAAAGTGGGCAAGGAGCTGGAGGTGATCAAGTAAGATAACAAGACTACAAATTTTTAAAAAGGTTCTCCATTACGGGGAACCTTTTTAATGTCAATTTACTTTTAGAATAATAAACTACTTTGCAAATCCCTCATACTATACAAAATCATGAAGAAGTTCAAATCACCAATAACCGGGCATGTTGATATCATTATTGATACTAAAGAAGATGAATGGGAGGGTAAAATAGAAAAGAGGAACGAAGTTTTGATACATGGTGATCCCGAGGGATTGAGATCGCTCGCCAAGCTATTATTGAATCTGGCTGACGTAGATCAAAATAGTATTACCGATTTGCCTGTAGGTGCCAGAGAACATGTACACTTGCGTCCTAAGTTAGAGCTATCCGATAGTTCAATACAGGTGATCGTTGGGCGACTGGATGCAAAAGGCACCGGTGCTTTTTATGATCGGTATGCGCCTAAGCGAAAAGACTGAATATGAAAGTAGGGAAACCTATAATGGTCTTTTTACCCCATCCCCCTTACCCCCGCCATCATATCCATCAATGAAAGCACGGTAATGTTATTACCGACGGAGAAAACGTACCAGATCTTTTATCTCTTTTTCAACGATCCTGCTTATCATCCTTGCAAATCTAACACTAAATGTTCGATTTGCAAGGAGAAATAATCTTTATATCAGTAAGGCAAGTGCATTTTCCTTCCGTTTTACAGAATTTTCTTCCACCTCATGGAATTTTGGCGCTATGCCATAATTTTAGTTAGTTGATTATCAATACTTTATGAATTTGGCACGCCGTTGGTTATAACCTATCAAACCAATTACTCAAACAATCCCGATAGCTATCGGGACAAAAAACTAAACAAAATGAAAAACATCATCTCTAAAGTACTCGTAGCAGCAGCAATCATCGTAGGTGCATCATCTACTTCTTCTTTAGCACAGGCTACAGCAACTGCTTCTGCATCTGCTAACATCATCACCCCTATAACTATCGCTCTGGTTACCAACATGAACTTCGGTAACATCGCAGTATCTCCTACATCTGGCGGTACAGTAGTTCTCGCTCCGGCTAGCACACGTACTTTCACAGGTGGTGTTACACTCCCTGCTACTACAGGTACTGTTGCTGCTGCTAACTTTACCGTATCAGGCGCTTCCGGTTACACTTACGCTATCACTCTTCCTACTACTGCTACTTTGAGCGATGGTTCTTCACATACTATGGGCATGAGCGCTTTCACCAGCTCAACATCAGGTACAGGCGTACTGACCGGCGGCTCACAAACACTTACTGTTGGCGCAACACTTACAGTATCTGCTGCACAGGCTCCGAATGCTTACACTAACTCAAGCGCGGTTCCGGTAACTGTTAACTACAACTAATCTTCTTTAAGTAGAAAGTCTTTAGTATAAAGTAGAAAGCTGTTACTCATAAAGTTTCCTACAGAACGCCTCCACATCGGGGGCGTTTTTTTGTGGCCTATGCTTTCAATGAGCTTTGTGCGCTTCGTGAAACCTTTGTGCCCTTTGTGTGAACCCTCTTTGCACCTCCTTTGTCCGCCATAGTTTTAGCAACGGCAGATGCTTTAAAAAAGCAACTACTCATTCTAAAATAGTTCCAGTTGCCATGGTGTGTTATTCCTTCCTTTGGGATTTGGAATTTCGTCTTTGGTTTTTATCCCGATAGCTATCGGGACAAAGTTGGAGACGGAGATGCCGAGCAGCCTTATCTTTTTACCGGCAGGGTCGGTGGTGGTGAGGAGCTTTATGGCGTGTGCCAGTATAGTGTCTTTATCATTCACCAATTCGGGCAACGACTGATTGCGGGTGATCTGTTTAAAATCGCTGTACTTTATTTTTAGCGTTATGGTGCGGCCCTTTAGTTGGTAGCGATGCAGGCGGGCACTAACGGTGGTGGCTATTTTATCCAGCTCGGTGTGCATGTCTTCGGTTACGGTGAGGTCTTCTGCAAAAGTGTCTTCTGCCCCTACCGATTTTGTTTCCCTGTGCGGCTGCACTTCTCGCTCGTCTATGCCGCGCACTATGCGGTAATAAAAATGGCCGGCCTTGCCGAAGCGGCCCACCAGGTCGTTCTCGGTCAGTTGTTTCAGGTCTGCGCCGGTGTGCAGGCCCATCTTCTTCATCTTGTCTGCCGTCACTTTGCCTACGCCGTGAAATTTTTCTACGGGCAACTGCTCCATAAAGCCCACCACGTCTGCCGGGCCTATGAAGGTAAGGCCATCGGGCTTGTTGAGGTCGGAGGCTATTTTGGCTACAAACTTGCTTACCGATACACCGGCAGATGCAGTGAGGTGCAGCTCCTCTTTTATCGCGGCCTTTATCAGCTTCGCAATTTTTATCGCCGACCCTATTTGTTGCTTATCGTTGGTCACATCCAGGTATGCCTCATCCAGCGACAGGGGCTCTATAAGATCGGTATGCCGACTGAATATCTCTCTTATCTTTTGCGATGCTTCTTTATACGCATCAAACCGTGGCCGTACAAAGATCACATGCGGGCAAAGCTGCAAAGCTTGCTTAGAGGGCATAGCGCTACGTATGCCATACTTGCGCGCCTCGTAGCTGGCCGTGGCCACCACGCCGCCCCTGCCCTCGGGGCTGCCGCCCACCACCAGGGCCTTGCCCATCAGCTCGGGGTTATCGCGCTGCTCCACCGATGCGTAAAACGCATCCATATCTATGTGGATGATCTTGCGTTGCCCGTGTGGTTGGTCTTGTTCCATTGCGCCACATAAAGGTCAGTAAATTATTGGTGAGCGCGAATAGATTTTATATCTGCGGGTTAGCCGCTATTTGCAATACATCAACGGGAGTATCTTACTGAAATGCACAGGCTTTTTGTAATAATCAGGGTTGTTTAAATTTTTTGTTATGCGCTCACGTACTGCGGCCCTGTCAGGCAGGTCTTTTAATGTAGTGTCTGCAACCAGCGCTACGGTCATACCAAATCCCCTTTTATCCCTTTCCAGTACTTTTAAGAAAAAATAGCCGCCGGCATTTGTTTCCCAATTGTAGTAGCCCACATTGATAAATTCCGTAGTTCCTATTTTAGAAAAAAATGCTCCGTCATTTTCAAATGTCCGGTTGGAGCCTTCATGATTCATGTATGTGAACACAAACATGTTGTAGTCAAAACGCTCCAACACAAAATAATTATGGCTGTCTTCATCTTCTTTCATCTTCCATATACCTATCAGGTCAGTATCTGCCATCATAATACCTTTCTCATCGAGCGCATACTTAGCATATACTTTGTTTACCGTAGCAAGATCCCGCTCATTCTCTTTTTTAAATTTTTCACTTTGCCCACGGCATACTGCTATTGTACCAGCAATAACAATTACTGTGTTTATTATTCTCAAAAAAAGATTGCTCATGTTTTGTGATTTTTTTGTTGTGCAATTCGATTCGGTATATACAGCCATCTACTTTATAAAGATAAAAAAGTTTACGATAATTGTGCAGCCGGTATTTAACACATGCTACGATTTACCTACACTCCCTCCTTCGCTTTTTTAAAGCTGCGGATCTTGTAATTAAACACCAGCAGGAAGTAGCGCTGCACCACATTGCTGCGGGAGTCTTGTATGTAGGTATCGGTAACGGTGTGCTGTATGCTGTTGTTCTTATTCAGCAGGTCGAAGGCCGATAGCCTGATGTCGCCGAGGTGGTTATTGAATATCTTTTTGCCGATGCTCATATTCCAGAGCGCGTAGTTCTGGTTGTAGCCTGCCGAGAGACCGGTGTTGTATTGATAGATAACAGAGGTGTTGAACACAAACCCTTTCCAGAAGATGAGATTGAGCGATGCCCTGTTGGTCTCATTGAAATAAGTGGTGGATGCCAGTGTGCTCACCGAGTTGGTGGTTGATACCACATTGGCATTTCCCGACACCAGGAAGTCAATGTTCTCATTGATGTTGCTGGTGAGGTTGGCGCCACCGCCGCCATTCGTATTCTGCTGGTAGTTGATGGTGTTGTTGATGACCGATGCCGAGCGGCCATAGCTGGTATTGATGCTGATGTTGATGCGGCACTTGATGCCCGTAAGCGGCAGGCCATAATTGGCATTGGCATTTATGTTGCTGTTGCCGTTTATATTCTCCGGCATAGAGAACTGCCCACCGCGCGCCAGCACTATATGGTCTATCACCGTATCGTTTTGCGCTAATACTGAATTGGTAACAATGCTGTGCATAGTATACGTGCCGCTCAGCGAGGCAGAGAAGCTGCTCTTCGCATCTGCGTTCACGGCATTGTAGCGGGCTACGAGGTTGTGCGAAAACGTTTGCCGCAGCGATGGGTTGCCGGTGTAGAGGTGCAGCGGGTCTGTGTTGTTGACCACCTGCTGCAACTGGCTTACCGATGGCGCTTGTGTGTTGGCGCTGTAGTTCAGTTGCAGGTTCTTTGTTTTCGATAGCTTGTAGTGCAGCGATGCCACCGGCAGCACATTGTTGTATTGGTGGTACACATTGCTTTGGTAGGGTAGCGTTTGTGCATTGCTCAGTATAGTAAGCTGATCGTACAGCCCGAAGGAAATATCATATTTCTCCGCGCTGTATTGGTAGCTGCCACCGGCTTTGTGCGCTATGTTGCGGCTGTTGAAAACATTGGAGTACAGCGTATCGGGCAGGGAGTAAGAATTGGTGACCGCAGAAAAATCATTGGTCCCTTTGTTGGATGAGCCGGGCATGTAGTTGATGTTGTACTCTGCCTTGGCCATGCCCTTGCTGCCCACCGGTTCGGTGTATACGGCATTGCCGGTATAGTTCAGGTTGCGCTGTTTTTGCAGGCTCTGCTGGTTCAGCGTATCATCAAGAGTGGGGCTGGTATAGTAGGTGTTTACCGCGGCATGCAGCAGGTCGCTGTTGGTGCCATTGTCACCGCCGCTGAGGTTTACAGAGAGTGTTCTTCTCTTCTTCGCAAACTTATGCCGCAGCAGCAGGCTGCCTGATAGGCTGAGGCTTTTATTGGTGCTGTTGTTGTTGTTCGTACTCTGGTTCAGCAGCTCCGCATCCTGGTTGGTGTAGCCCTGTAGCTGCGAGTGGTTGCTGCCTGTTGTTGCGCTCAGGTTCGATTGCAGTATCAGCGAGTTCATTGTGTCTATCGCAGTCGTAAGGCGCAGGCTGGCACGGTGACTGGTGTTGGTGTTGTTACTGCTGCCCGCCTCGTTATACACCTGCCCCGAATCGGCTGGGATGGTGTACGTCTTGGTGGCCTCGCGCTGAGAAGATGATGTGGTGCTGTTGATGAAGTAGCTGCCTGTTATGTCCGTCTTCTTGCCCCACTTATCGGTATAGTTGAGGCCGCCCGCATTGGTGTTGAAGAGGCCGCCGCTGTTGTTGCCGTTGTTGGGATCGGTGAAGTTTTGTGTGCTCACATTATTCGTTTGCCCTGTGAGCGTGATGCGCGTATCCCCGGCAAATTTATTGAGCGTAGCGCCCGCGCCATACTTATCATCGCTGCTGTTGTCGCTGCCCGCCCCGGCATATACGGTGCCGAAAGATCCGTTGCGCTTATCGGCCTTCGTTACTATGTTTATCGTCTTTGTGGTTGGCCCTTCGTGGAAGCCGGTAAACTGTTCCTGGTCGCTCTTCTCGTTATACACCTGCACCTTCGATATCACATCGGCGGGCAGATTTTTGAGCGCCGCAAAAGGGTCGCTGCCAAAGAAGGGCTTGCCATCCACCACTATCTTCACCACCACCTCGCCCTGCGCGCTTATGGTTTTGTTGTTGATGTCTATACCCGGCATCTTGCGCACCAGGTCGGCGCCATCGGCATCGGGGTTCACTTTAAAGGCGCTGCTGTTGTACTCCGTGGTGTCGTCTTTTTGTACCATGGCCAGCACCTTGGCGGCTATCTTCACCTCGTCCAGCTCGTGCAGGGTGGGGCTTAGTTTTATGCTGCCCAGGTCCCAGTCGTCTTTATCGAGCAGCATCAGGCTATCTTTGTAGTCGTCGTAGCCGTGGGCTGTTACCAGCAGGTGGTAGTAGCCGGGGCGCACCTGCTTCAGTGTAAAGGCGCCCTTGCCGTTGGTAGCTGCCTTCTGCTCGGCCTTGTGGGTATCGGTTATTTTTATCTCTGCCTCCGGCAGCGGCTTGTCTTTTTCATCTATTACCTTGCCGCTCAGTGTCACCGTTTGGGCGTGCGCGCATAGCGGCAATGCCAGCAGCAATAGGGCTACCCACACAGGCATATACCTGCGGGCAGGCTTTATTGAAGATCGGTATGGGGTGCGCACTATTTTGATACCACCAATTTACTATAATATTTTTTGCCGCCTGCTGTGGCAGTAATAAAATATACGCCATCTGCTACATGCAGGGTTACTTCATTCTTTTTATTGGTGGTGGTATTTATTTCTGCTACTATTTTGCCTACTATATCTGTTATCGTTACCTGTGCGGGTACTTTGGTGGCTGCGGGCAGCGTAATGCTGAAGCTGCCTGCTGTGGGGTTGGGATATATGAGGATGCCATAGGTAGTAGTAGCTTGTATACCCAGCGAGCAGTTGGGCACATTTACATATACGGTAGTAACATCGGTACCCGTACCGCAGTCTGATACCTGTACTGTAAAAGTATCGTGGCCCGTATAGCCGGTGGCCGGTGCATAGTACAGCCCCGTGGGCAGCAGCGCGCCACCGGTAGAGGTAGTGGCGTATAGCGCCGATGCTGTACCGTGCGTGGCAGGCCCGGTTACCTTCCAGGCCTCCTGCTGCCCTGCATCAAGGTCTGTTGCGGTGAGCAGGGTATCTATGCTTGCCGTATCATTTTCGCATACCGTAAGGTGTTGCGTATGCCCGGCCACAAAGGCAGGTGGGTGGCTGCCGTAGGTGATCTTGCGTATGCGGTAATTTAATTCATCAGTAAAGTATATATTACCATGACTATCGAGGGCTATCCCAGCTGGTTCATTGAGTTCAGTAGCAGTTGCAGGCATCCCATCTCCGATATAGCCAGCTATGCCATTACCGGCTATAGTAGAAATGATGCCCATACTATTCACAACTCTTATCCTGTTATTGGAATAATCTGTAAAAAATATATTACCGCAATCATCTGTCACCACATCTGCAGACCCATTAATCTCGGCAATTGTAGCCGGTCCGCCATCGCCGCTATATCCTCTGGTGCCACTTCCAGCCAGCGTGGTAATGATTCCTGATGTATCTACTTTACGAATAGCCCCTAACAAATGAGTGTCTGCTATATATAGATTGCCTGTAGCATCAACATATACACCTTTAGGGCCAATAAGCTCTGCAGCTGTGGACGGACCACCATCACCCGTATAGCCTGTTATTCCATTGCCTGCATAGGTGCTGATAATGCCAGCTGTATCTATCTTGCGTATCCTGTAAGGTCCTATTTCTGAAACATATACATTGTTTTTACTATCTACTGCTACGCCATAATTTTGACCTCCTATCTGCGCCGACGTAGCAGGGCCATTATCACCGCCATAAGCTAAACTGCCATCACCCGCTATGGTTGTAATGATACCTGCTGAAACCTTCCTGATACGGTAATTCCGGCTATCAACTATATATATATCAGCTACACCGTCTATATTGGTTAGCGCTAAACCGTTTGGGGCATATATTTCTGCAGCAGTGGCAGGGCCGCCATCTCCGCTAAAACCACCTGTTCCGGTACCCGCGATCGTAGTAATGATTCCACCTAAATCAATTTTTCGCACCCTGCTGTTAACACCATCTCCGATATACACATTGCCCGCATTATCAACTTTTATATAAAGGGTGCTGGATATTTGTGCACTTGTAGCGGGTATGTTATCGCCATTGTACCCTGTGACGCCAGTACCGGCAATGGTCGTTATCGTCTGCGCCTGGGCGGTTACAGACCAGAGCATAAAACAAAAAAATACATTCTTTTTCATAGTGCTTTCCCTATTAAAATTAATCAAAATGTGCATAGGTAGTTACCTATGCACATTTTTAATTGTTGTTAGTTAAAAGTGATCACCACATTACTCATATCCACTCCGGGAGTAGAAGAACTCCAGGTAGCATAATGTCCACATGGCCCTGTCCATACAGGGAGCGCACCGTAACAAGAAAATGATGATCCCGGCTCGCTCATGCGCCCGCCACCACTGCACTCGGGGCATTGGTACTGGAAATCTATATCCTCCCACGCAAAAGTCGTAACACCCGACCAATAGGAAACCGGCTCCGGAACTGCTTCATAGCTAAACCCGGGAGTTGGAAAAAAGGCTGCCGGGTTAGCATAAATATCAGCAAAAGGGGCCGGCCCCAGTATCTGTGTAGGGGCTATAAGATCGCATCCTGTGTAATTTGTAGAAAAATTATCTTTTGCATGCATATTCACAAATATACTGCAATCGGGATTGTTATTGATGATCTTTAATGCCCCCACCTGTGCCCTTGCACCCATGCAGAGTGTAAAGAACAACATAGATAAAAGTAATCTTTTCATAAAATAAGAAATTTAGTTTCCCTACTCTGTTCAGGCTTTTCGGGTACCGCCACATCGTCTTTCCCGGCCGCGCGTTACCGGGTTTCAGTATGCATTACAAAGCTGCGCAATGCATTTGGCCTGTGCAAACCATTAAGGTTGCCATCTTTCACCTTTTTTGGTGAGGGGCTTCACCAGAAAAGTTGAAAAAGGTGAACATTTTGATCTAAAATGTTTAAAAACAGCAACTTTTCATGTCTACCACAGGGAAATTCGCAAGGGTACTTTTCGCTCATTGTTTAACACTTAAAAATAATGAGTTATGAAAAGAAGATTTTTTAATGTTTTATGCCTGGCATTAGCCCTTGCAGCCTGTAAAAAAGACAGCCATTCAGCAACAACCGCAAAGCAAAGCAGCCCGGTAAAACATGCTTATGGGCGTGAGTTCACCGACTCTGCAAGTTCGGGTAGTTCACAATTTATCGCCCCCGCTATTGCAAACCGGATGATCAATAGCTATCTTTATAGTATTAACTCGCCGTTAAACGATTCTGATATACGGTCTTTCTCCGTAAATGCAGATTCTTTAAGGGCTTATTTGTCTAACCCGGCTGTAAAAAATGTAAAACTGATGTTTGCGCATACCATGAGCTATATAGATGCGGGTTACGAAGGGCAATACGCAGGCTACCAAAGCGGAGCTATGACCATTGTATTGGCGGGATACGACAGCGTGGGCAATTATACTTATTACAATGGCTATGTTTTAGACCATTTAACGCCATGCCCTTATAGTTGTCCTCCGGGGCTGGCAAGCAGTTATTTGCTGCAATAATTTATGATGTATTCAATTGTATATTATACCTATTATATTTCCTTGCTTTTTGCTTGTGCCTGTGGTATTCAACGGTTCAATAAAATTGATAATGCTTCAAGGATTATTTCCATTCTATTATGCTGCGCTTTTTTAAATGAAGGCGCAGCATATTTTTTGGCTAAGTGGCAACATAATAACCTCGCATTACATAACATTTACTGTTTTATTGAATTCGGACTACTCTCCTTATATTTTAATTACATTATTGATGTATTTGCAAAAAGGAACATTGGTATTTACATAGGAGTTGCCGGGGTGCTGATCAGTTTTTTTAATGCGTTCTATATCCAGGATGTGAATGTGCTCAACTCTTACTTTCTGTTTTTTGAGGGTCTCGCGGTTATCGGTATGTCGTTTTTCGCTTTCTTCCGCTTATTGGTAAAAAATGACGGACTGAACCTTTTTAAATATCCTCATTTCTGGTTTCTCACTATACTCGTATTTTTTTGGTGCATTACATTTATGAGTTGGGGCCTTTATGATTATATTAACCTTAAATTTCAAAATACGGTGTTCAATATTAATACGATATTGCTGGCGATAGGCGTTATAACTTACACCAGTTTGGGAATTGTTTTCATCCTTTATCATAAAATGCAAAAAAAACAATGAACGACCTGCACATCATACCCTTAATTGTTGCAGGTTCTTTGCTGCTTACTTTATTCGGTTTCTTCCTTATAACCTACCTCGTTGTGCAAAAACGAAAGCAGAACGCCTATGCCATGGAGCGGGCCAAAACGCTGGTCGATCATCAGAATAATATACTGCGCACAAAAATTGAGGAGCAGGAGCATACTATGAGCCAGATATCAAAAGAGCTACACGACAATGTAAAATCCCGTTTAGGCTTTGCACAAATGAGTATGTACCAAATAGGCGACCTGGCCACCGATAGCAAGCAAGCCCTGAAAATAGAGAAGACGAACAAAATGATAGAGGAGGCGATCAATGAATTGCACAACATCAGCCATTCGCTGAACAGTACTTTTGTGGAAAGCGCGGGCCTGGCACAAACACTAGAAAAGGAGCTGGAAAATGTGCGGCTATTTAAAAACATAAGCTGCCAACTGCATATAACAGGTGAGCCTGTATCTTTAGCCCGGCAAAGGGAGGTGCATGTTTTTCGTATAGCGCAGGAGGCCATTCAGAACTCTATGAAACACGCAATGGCTACAAGCATTAACTTTACGCTCGACTACAGCGATGAATTGCTGGTGATGACGATAACAGATAATGGCAGGGGGTTTGATAAGCAGCAGGATATGAAGGGGCTGGGGTTTGTGAGCATGGCGCAGCGGGCGCGGTACATACAAGGCACGCTTGAAGTTACCTCTGCCCCTGCAAAGGGTACATCAGTGGTTTTAACTTTAAAGCAGGATAGCAATGGAGCCGATAATTAGCATAGCCATAGCAGAAGACCAGGAGATGATGCGTAAATTCATTATAGAAATACTTGAAGGCTTTGGCTGCTTCAGGGTAGCTATTGAAGCTGAGCATGGGGCAGAGCTACTGCAAAAATTAGCAGCAGCCGAAACGCTGCCGGATATTGTGATCACCGACATCAGTATGCCCGGCCATGATGCCTATGATGCGGTAGATGCAATACGCAAGCAGTGGAAAGAACTAAAAATATTAGTGCTTACTATGCACAAACATGAGTTTGCAGTCATTAAAATGTTCAGGAGTGGTGCAAATGGCTACCTCTTAAAAAACTGCAACCCGAAGGAATTAAAAAATGCATTGCTATCCATCCAGGACACGGGATACTATTTTTCGGAAATTGCCTCGCTCAATCTTTTCAACCGCGTAAAAGATTCAAACATAATACCCGAGCTTACTGCAAAAGAGATACAGCTGATCAAGCTATGCCATACCGACCTTACGTATAAGCAGATCGCAAAAAAAATGGGTGTTTCAGAAAATACTGTAGCCGGATATAGGGTAAGTGCATTCAGAAAATTCGGCATTACCAGCAGAACTGCGCTTGTAGTTTGCGGCATACAAATGGGATTGATATTTGTGGATTGACCATTATCCGTGGCAAGACTTATGATTTTGATACCACCAATTTACTATAATATTTTTTGCCGCCTGCTGTGGCAGTAATAAAATATACGCCATCTGCTGCATGCAGGGTTACTTCGTTCTTATTATTGGTGGTCGTATTTATCTCTGCTACCGTTTTGCCTACTATGTCTGTGATCGTTACCTGGGCGGGTACTTTGGTAGCTGCGGGTAGCGTAATGCTGAAGTTGCCTGCTGTGGGGTTGGGATATATGAGCAGGTTCTCTCCTTCGGCTGCTGTAGTCGCTACACTGTTGGGGCATACAATCACCTGCACAGCATGTGCTGTCGCAACAGTTCCGCAAGCATTTGTTATCGTGTATATGATGGTGTCTGTTCCTGGGGATACACCCACTACTTCTCCGGCTGATACCGTTGCGTGACTATTGTCTGTGGTCCATACCCCGCCCGGTATGGTGTCTGTAAGCGTAGCAGTAGTGCCGGCACATACGGTATCTGTACCTGTTATCATACCCGCACTTACTACAAAAGTATCTACGGTTATGATCATAATATTAGAAGTAGTCGTTACTGTATCTCCCATTTGGTAAGAAAGCACGCAACGCACCGTATCTCCATTATGCAATGTATCGGTTGCATACGCTGCTGTGTCTGTACTTACCGCACTACTATTGAGTTGCCATTGGTACTGCATCATTGGTTACGGAGGCGGTAAATACCACAGGTGTACCTGCGCATATAGTTGTGCCTGTAGAGGCGGTAATTCTGATAGCTGGCAGCGTTATTTTGCGGATCACATTGTTTGCCTCATCTGATATGTATATGTTGGCTTGGCTGTCTTCAGCTGTATATTGAGGATTGCTAAATTGTGCCAGTATTGCAGGCCCGCCGTCTCCAGCATATCCTACCGAACCGATACCTGCTATAGTATAGATCCTGCCGGATACCGTGTTTATCTTTCTTATACGAGATCTTGATACATCGTCAGCTATGTAGATATTGCGTTTGCTATCTATAGATATAGCAAACATGCTTAGCTCAGCGTCTGTCGCCATGCCGCCATCGCCTCTATAGCCTACTGTACCGTTGCTGGCAATATTTGTTATTATGCCTACTGTATCTATTTTACGGATATAGCATTGGCTATCTACTATATATATATTGCCTGTATTATCTAAAGTAATACCTGTTGGCCTATAAAGCGCAGCTGCTGTAGCCGGGCCACCATCACCGCTATGGCCTGCAGTGCCATTGCCTGCAATAGTGGTAATGATACCCGCAGTATCTATTTTACGAATACGATTATTGAGCGCATCAGGGAAGTACAAATTACCATATTTATCCGCCCGCAAATTTCCGGAGCCATTTATTATACTTGCGGTAGCGAGGCCTCCATCGCCTGCATAGCCGGCGTATTTGTTGCCCGCAATAGTGTTAATGATACCTGCCACATTCACTTTCCTAATAGACGGGGAGTCAGTTTCCTCGATGTATATATTCCCCCGGTAGTCTACATCCACATCATTAATAGCCGCAAAATTTGCATTAGTAGCCGGTCCGCTATCACCTGTGCATCCGTAACTTCCATTTCCGGCCACTTTTGTAATTATACCATGTGTATCTATTTTACGGACACGTTCGTTATTTATATCGCTAAAATATAGGTTACCTGAGGTGTCAAAATTCATCCCTCCAGGATGCCATAACCTGGCTGCGCTGGCAGGGCCACCATCGCCGCTATACGAGCCTATACTACCAGTATAGCTACCTGAGATGGTAGTGATGATCTGGGCATGGGATGATTCGATTTTATAAAAACTACAAAAACAGAACATTACTAAAAAGGTAATTGTGCTTCTCATAAGTTTATTTATATAAAGATACATTTTAAATAAGACACCTTCTGTTCTAAAAGGTGCCTTATTTTTGAATTAATTAAATGTCAATGTTAGATTTCCTAGCGGTGCAAGGCATACAGGAAGCCAAGTTGCCGAATGGCAGGATGAAGACCATACCGGTGCACCGCCAAAAACATTTGGGCTACACGGATTACTCATTCCACCACCACCTGCACATTCAGGGCAATCAAATTGAAATGATACATCAGTCCAATTAAATGTTGTTGTTGAGGATAATATAGTGGTCGGTGTTATCCATCCCACGCCGCTTTGAAAAGTAAGGACCGTGTTCCAACAATTAATAACACCTGCAGGTACATAAAATGTAACGCTGTTGATGCTACCTAATGGGTAACCTCCTGCCGGATCCATAGCGAACATTTTTACGAAAACTCCACAGGCATTCCTTCTATTGTCCACACATATACCACTTTGTGCTTTAGCCCCCATGCACATCATAAAGATCAACATAGATAAAAGTAATCTTTTCATAAAATAAGAAATTTAGTTTCCCTACTCTGTTTAGTCTTTTCGGGTACCGCCACGTCCTCTTTCCCGGCCGCGCGTTACCGGGTTTCAGTATGCCATACAAAGCTGCGCATAGCATTTGATGTGTGCAAACCATTAAAGTTGCCATCTTTCACCTTTTTTGGTGAGGTGTTTCACCAGAAAAGGTGAAAAAGGTGTACATTTTTCGCCCTTGTTGGTGTTCCTCACCAACAAGGGCGCGCCGGGTCGCCCGTATTATTGACCAAATATTTTTAGGGTATATCTCATCTTCGCGAGTCCGTTGGTGAGGAACACCAACAACGGCGTGAAAGGTGGAAATGAGCATAATAATTATATAAATTTATTTAATTCATTTATTAGATGGTCGTAGCCATCTTTAACCCAAAATAAAATGCTTCTTCTGTCATATATTTCTGTAGAAAAGAATACTACATTATCAATAATTTTCTGTTCCATCTCCGCATCAATTTTATCTTGAGTGTTTACCTTATGAAAGTCTAAATTAACATCGATTATAAAAGGTACAAATCCCCATGTTCCACATAAAATCTTTGCTTGCAATATCTGGTCTTTAGTAAAATTCTCGTCTATGTAAAAAAAAGGGGATTCTTCGGCAAAGTAATAAGTCATATCTGTTTTCCAGAATTCTGAATCTTCCATTAGAATTATATTTTCGAAAATATAATGGCATTTCTTTTCTTTAATACAATGAATCATAAAACCTAAATATTTAATTTCATCATTTTCTTTTACATTATAAAAATCATACATATTGTATTTTTCGAAATCTTCTGGACCTACGCAGTAAAATTTCCCCTGACTGACTATTTCTTTTTTTATTATTTTATCAATAAAAAAAAGCCAATTGGCAAAGTTTTCATTTAAATAGTCCTCTGTCCTTGAGAAGTCTAATTTATATATTTTATTTTTCATTAATATTATTTATAATTACTTCCACCACCTAGGTCTAATTTCTTCTCCAGGATCATTTGGTGAAGTTTCAGGGAGGCGTGGATAATTTGTAGGATGATTCTCCATCTTCTGTTACATCACCTTGGAACCATCTGGATTTGTGATTCCCCAATGTGGAGGTTTGCCATCCGCATGCTCCCAATCATTATGTATCTCTGTTCCCTTTCCATCTATCCACTGACCTGCTTTGCTTCCTGGTGCACCATTCCCACGCCATGTAAATCCTGGTAGAGGAGGATTCTCCCCGGGTTTACCTAATGCTTTCGGATCAAAGGTAGGCCCATACCATTTAATTTCATACTTTTACGCCCTTGTTGGTGTTCCTCACCAACAAGCTCGCGCAGGACAATCGCGCCGATGAGTTAGCGGTATATCAAGCCGTTACCTCATCTTCGCGAGGCCGTTGGTGAGGAACACCAACTGCGGCGTGAAGATACCTGATCTGATTTCTATAATAATATCACCCCTTCGGGGTTGGCCATGTTTCCTTAACTTAGAGATTGCTTTTTCGGGTTCTCCCTTTTCCTTAAGTCAATGGCATTGCACCATATCGTATTGCCGTTTCCAGTACATCCATGTTTATATCTTTTAGCGTTTTGAATTTGATGCAGTAGCCGGCAACGCTGGCCTTGCCCAGTTTATCGCCATACGTTTGTGCCAGGTATGTTTTGTCTTTGATACCCAGGATGTAGACCGATATGCCGGTTTTGTTTGCGCTGAGGCCAATCTGAAAAAAATCACGGGTCTTTCCATCAGCATATTTTATGGTGTACGATCCATAGCCTATGTTGGGGTTACTGACGGTTTTGCCTTCGCTGTTTTTACCATCTTCGAACCATAATTTACAGCCCGGCAGGGCTTTTAGTGTGCGCCCGTGCAGTTCCTGTAGCTCGCTGCGCTTTGGTTCGGGCTGGCCGGCAATGTATTCTTTGATCTGTTGTTGTATGTTCATATAGTAGTAGGTTCAGCAGGTAAGCACATTTTTATTCTCCCAAATATACTGCGCTGCTGCTGAATTCAGCAATGCGATAATCAATGGGGTTATATCACGGATGCGGAACAGGAAGTACCTATACTATTTCTAAAACACTACCGTAAACTCGCTGCCCTTGTTCACCTCGCTTTGTACGCTGATGGTGCCGCCCAATGATTCGATCTGAGTTTTGGTGAGGTACAGGCCAATGCCTTTACTTTCGTAGCCTCTATGAAAGACGGCATTCAGTCCGAAGACTTTTGAGCCGTATTTTGTGAGGTCAATGCCTATGCCATTATCTTTTACCTGCAGGTATGTCCTGTTGTGTGTGCGGTAGGTGCTTATTTTGATCTTAGCAGGCACATCTTCTTTGGCATACTTTAGTGCATTGCTGATGAGGTTGTAAAGGATGCTTTCCATATAAGCGCAGGGGTAGGGGATGTGCGATACGTTCAGGTTCAGCTCTATCTCCGCGTTTCTGCGGGCTACGATAAGGTGCAGCTGCCTCATAATATTGCGGACAGTTTCGGCTATGTCGCACTTTACGTATTTCAGATTGTCATTAATGTGGATGTTGGTTACCTCCATCAGCAGGGCCAGGGCATCTAAGAGGGCGGTGCTGCTATCGTGTATGTGTTGCAGGCCTTCGCTTATTTCCAGGCTTGTTTTTTTCACCTGGTCTTTGGTCGTCTTTTTATCGATCAGCAATTCGGTGAGCTGCCTGATGTTGAATATACCACCCCGCAGGTTGTGGGCTATCATCAGGTTGAATTCCCGGAGGCGCTTTATTTTATTTTCGTAATTATCGGGGCTATTACTCATAGGGTGTGGGTTGGTAATAATTTGAAATAAATTATTATGCCACGGGACGTATGTGGTAAGAAATTCATTTTTACACTTTCGTTTTATCGTGCGACCTTTAAGGCCAAGAAGCCTAATAAATAACAGTTAAGAAATGAGCAATAACGCCGTACTCCCTACAGATACCTTTGATGCCACGAATGAGACCTTCAGGCGGGCAGTGGCTTTTGTGGAGGATACTGATGAGCACCTGTTCCTTACCGGGCGGGCAGGCACGGGCAAGACGACCTTCCTGAAATATATATGCACACATACCCGCAAGCAGTGCGCGGTGGTAGCGCCTACGGGCGTGGCGGCCATTAATGCGGGCGGCGAAACGATACATTCTTTTTTGCAACTGCCTTTCGGGCCATTTGTGCCCGGTACTGTGGGCGGCTTCGGGCGGCAGGAGGGTGGCGCACAGGATAAGCATTCGCTGCTGGCCAATCTGCGCCTGCGCGATACCAAACTAAAGCTGCTGCGCAAGCTGCAACTGCTGATCATAGACGAGGTGAGCATGGTGCGCGCCGACCTGCTGGACAGTATAGACCTGGTGCTGCGCCATGTGCGCAAAAACTGGGTGCAGCCGTTTGGCGGCGTACAGGTAATATTCATCGGTGATCTTTTTCAGCTGCCACCCGTAGCTACCGATACCGATTGGGAGATACTGCGCCACTACTATCCCAGCCCTTACTTTTTTGAGGCCAAGGCGCTACAGGAGCAGCCGCTGGTGTATATAGAGCTGAAGAAAATTTACCGCCAAAAAGAACAGGCTTTCATAGATATACTGAACCGCATACGCAGCGGGCAAACATGGCCCGAAGATGTGGATGTGCTGAATGGCCGCTACAACCCCGCACCACAAACTGAGGCGGGCTGCATAGTGCTCTCCACACACAACCATATTGCGGATGACATAAACCGCCGTGAGCTGGAGCAGCTAAGTACTCCCACACATGTTTTTCGTGGAACAATTACGAATGACTTCAACCCGAAGAACCTACCCACCGAAGAGGTGCTACACCTGAAGCAGGGCGCTCAGGTGATGTTTGTTAAGAACGATGTGCAAACGCCTCGCCGTTATTACAATGGTAAGATAGGCGTGGTGTCTTCAATAGATGACTCTGGTATATGGATCAGCTTTCCGGGTGTGGCCAACCCCGAAGACCTGCTGCTGGAGCTGGAGACGTGGAAGAATGTGCGCTATACACTGAACACACAAAAGGGAGAAATAGAGCAGGAAGAAAGTGGCAGCTTCACGCAATACCCCATAAGGCTGGCATGGGCCGTAACGGTGCATAAGAGCCAGGGGCTTACCTTAGAGAAGGCCGCGGTGGACCTCAATAAATCTTTCGCGCACGGGCAGGTGTATGTGGCGCTGAGCCGCTGCACCACGCTGGAAGGACTAGTGCTGCGCAGCAAGCTGCACATAGATAATGTGATCGTAGACAAGCGCATCATAGACTTTGCGCAGATGGAGAACGATGAAGATGAGCTGGAAGAACTGCTGGCCGAGAGCAGCCGCAAAGCCCACGCAGCAAAGCTGTGCAGGATCTTCTCGCTGGAGGCACTGGTGGGGCTGGCTGAGCAGTTGCTGCCCGAATTGCTGAAACGCAAAACAGGCCCGAAGGAACAAAATGTGCAGCTACAGGCCGATATATTTAAGGCCCTGCAGGATGCAGAAAAGCACGCGCTGAATTTTCAGCGGCAGATAAAACAACTGGCGGCCAACCTCGATGCCACACAGCTAGAGGAACGCAAAACAGCAGCGAAAAATTATTTCAGCGGCAAGGTATTGCAGCCGCTTATAGATACGATTGCGGCGCACATCATATCCCTCGGCACGCTCACCAAAGTAGCCAAGCAGGCTATTACATGGAAGGTTTTCGAGAATGAGCTGAAGCAGAAGAAAAAGGAGATAGATGAGGCGTGAGTGTGTACGAGCTTTTCTACCACATAGGTACATAGACACATAGCCTATGTGGTCTGCTCTTCACATTTAAAGGACACATAGCAAGGATTGTTAGTCGCACCTATGTGCCTATGTGGTGGCCTTACCCTACATGATCACCCATGATACACACGGGATGCAATGATGCGCCCATGGCTGATCTCGAGGACTTCGGCGATGAGCATGTCGGGTTCGTTGGCTACGGTGCGGATGTACTCCATGAATACACGTTCTTCGTTTGCTGTAAGTGTGGTTGGTGTATAGCGCAGTGTGGGCAGTCGGTCAAAGGCATCTTGCCACCAGGCGCGCAGGGCGGCTTTACCGGTTACCAGGCCGTTGGTCTCGGGTTGGTGTATCTTTAGTTTGGGGCTGTAGTGTTTTGCGTTATCATCGTACAATGCGAGCAGCGCTTCGAGGTCTTGCGCATTGAACGCGGCAAACCAATTGCGGGCAATAGCAGTGTGCAGTTGTGCAATGATCATCAGTTCATTTTAGCAGGTACGATCAACTGAAACTCGGGTATCGCAATGCGCAGTTTCTTTTTGTTGAAGAGGTTTTCCATAAGGTAGCTGCCATACATTTTGCCCATGTCGCTTTGCAGGTTGGCGGCTGATGTGTAGCGGTAACTATCGCCGGGGCCTATAACAGGTTGCTGGCCTATTACGCCCTCGCCTTCTACCTCGCGGTGTGTGCCATTGCTGTCAATAATATGCCAGTGGCGGCTGATGAGCTTTACAGGATGTATAGTGAGGTTCTCGATGGTGATACGGTATGCAAACAGGTATTGGCTCGCCAGCGGGTTCGACTGATCGGCCTGGTAATAGGTCTCTACCATTATGTTCACTCCTTCTGTTACCTGTTGTACCATAATAATATCACTTAGAGCCGCAAAGATATGGGAAATCTTTTACTAAGTGTGATAAAACAAGTTATTTCTTTTTAATATGCTCATTAATTATAGAAATAACAATATCTCGCTCATAACCTTTCTGCACGAGATAACGGTATAGCTTTCCTTTTTTAGATGTTTCGCTACGGTCGGTCTTCAATTGAATGAGTTTTTTAATAGCCAATTTATTCAATGTGTTGTCGTATTCATCGATATCTATCTCGGTTAGGGCTTTTTTGATGCAATAATCAGATATTTTGCGTTGTTTCAGCTCTATTTTGATCTTTTCGCGGCCCCACTGCATCATTCGGAATTTGCCACGGGCAAAGGCGCGGGCAAAGCGTTCTTCGTTTACTACGTCAGTTGCGATGAGTTCTGTGAGTAAGCGCTCCACATCCACACAGGTAAAGCCCAGCTCATAGAGCTTGTTGCGCACCTCGGCATGGCAGCGCTCCTGGTATTTGCAGTAATGAAGAATTGATTTTAGTTCTTCCATCGGCATTAATTCTGTTGTACCCTGTAGTGATGGTTTGGGTGTTCGTAATCTAAACCGTTAAAACGGTTGCGCTTACTTCAGGGTCTTTCTAACCCACGGTTGAAACCGTGGGCTATATTTACCGAGAATACAACAAGTTCAGCAGGCTGTTGTTACCGACCCATATACACCATTAATATCTGCACATCGCTTGGGTTTACACCGCTGATGCGGCTGGCCTGGCCGAGTGTGCGGGGTTTTATTTTAGCCAGCTTTTGCCGTGCTTCGGTAGATATGGCGCTTAGTTTATCATAATTAAAGCTCTCGGGTATGTTCAGATCTTCTAAACCAGCCATTTTCTTTACCAATTCCTGCTCCTTCTCTATGTATATGTCGTACTTGATCTGTATTTCCGCTTGTTCCAAAACAAGGTCGTTATCTTCGGCTACGGCTTCTTTTAGTGCAGGCAGGGCTGCCATCATGTCTTTTATACCAATGCCGGGGCGCAGCAGCAGCTTCTGTGCTTTTACCCGCTCGGTTAGCACAGACATACCACCGTCTGTAAGGAACTGTGTAGCCTCATCGAGTCCTATAGAGTATTCAGCGAGGGTTTTCTTTACTTTGGCTACTTTTTCCTTCTTTTCCAGCATTAATGCCAGCCTTTTATCAGAAGCAACGCCAATTTCGTGGCCAAGGCCGGTGAGGCGGAGGTCGGCATTATCTTGCCTAAGCAGAGTACGGAACTCAGCACGGCTGGTAAACATCCTGTATGGCTCGTCTGTTCCTTTATTGATAAGGTCGTCAATAAGCACACCTATATACGCATCGCTGCGCTTGAGGATTACGGGTTCAAGTTCTTTTACTGCACGGTGGGCGTTTATGCCGGCCATTAATCCCTGGCAGGCTGCTTCTTCGTAGCCAGTGGTGCCATTTATCTGCCCAGCAAAGAAAAGATTCTTTACCAGCTTGGTTTCCAAGGTGAATTTAAGCTGTGTAGGGGGAAAATAGTCGTATTCTATAGCATAGCCAGGACGGAAAAACTTTACAGCCTCGAAACCGGGTACCATTTTTAGTGCTTTGTATTGTACATCTTCGGGCAGGGAGGTGCTAAAACCGTTGACGTAGATCTCTACGGTGTTCCATCCTTCGGGTTCTACAAATAGCTGATGGCGGTCTCTATCGGCAAAACGGCTTATTTTATCCTCAATACTGGGGCAATAACGGGGGCCACTGCCTTTAATACGTCCCTGGTACATTGGTGATTGCTCAAAACCTGTACGGAGAATTTCATGTACTTCGGGGCTGGTATAGGTGATCCAGCAGCAGCGTTGTTCTTTTGGCTTTACTTTTTCTATGGGCAGGTAGGAGAAACCCACTACTTCTTCATCGCCTTCTTGTACTTCCATTTTGGTATAGTCGAGGCTACGGCCGTCTACCCGTGGAGGCGTACCAGTTTTTAGGCGGGCAGTTTCAAAGCCGTGTTCCACAAGTTGTTCCGTAATACCTGTCGCCCTGCTCTCTCCTATCCTTCCTCCACCAAATTGCTTCTCTCCTATATGAATAACGCCATTTAAGAAGGTTCCATTGGTCAAAACCACGCTTTTCGCCCTGATCTCCTGTCCCATGCCTGTTACCACACCTTCAATTGTTCCACGTGAAACAATGAGTCCTTTGACCATATCCTGCCAGAAATCTACATTAGGCGTAGCCTCAAGCATGTCTCTCCAGGTGGAAGCAAAGAGCATACGATCGTTTTGGGAGCGTGGACTCCACATACCGGGACCTTTAGATTTGTTGAGCATCCGGAATTGAATTGTACTCTTGTCACTAACAATTCCGCTATAGCCGCCAAGTGCGTCTATCTCGCGAACGATCTGGCCCTTTGCTATTCCGCCCATTGCGGGGTTGCAGCTCATTTGGGCAATGGTCTGCATGTTCATCGTAATGAGCAAAACCTTTGACCCCATATTTGCAGCAGCAGCGGCAGCCTCGCAACCTGCATGGCCAGCCCCTACCACTATTACATCATATTCAGGAAACATAGTGGCAAAGATACAAAGGTCTTGTGATATGGAATGCTAAAGAGTTTATGCGAATGTTCCACGTGAAACAAAAAAGATTTAGCTTTGCACAATAATATACGACAAGCAGCGTTTTAACAACTTAGTGAGAACTACCATCAAGATATATACTGTGATCTTACTCGCTGCATTAGCAGTGGGTGCCTCCACATATACTTATGGACAGGCAAAGAAGAAAACAAAGAAGGCAAGTGGCATCACACTTGGTTTCCAGGCAGGGCGAGAAATATTGTTTAACTCTTCTCCATTGATACACAGCAGGCAGAGCAAGGTACATTATGGTATCAGTAAAAGTTTTGTACTTAGAAAATCTATAGGGACACATTTCAACGCTGAGACCAGATTGAATGATGTATTTTACCCCAGTGCAATGAGTGTGAACGGATTTAATAAAGGTGTAAACAAATTTGCAGCGAGTAAGATAAATATCCCGCTTACTTTACAATATCATCCTTTATGCTGTGGCGCTAAGATAGATCCGTTTGTAGGTATGGGTTTGCAATATAATTTCAATACAGCTACAAGTAACCAGTCAAATCCTGAATTAACTTTTCAGAATACTAATGCAGGTACTAAGTACTTTAGTATATTGTTTACACAGGGCGTGACATACGAGATCAACACAAAAATAGACGTTGATGAGAGTATTCATTTCATACCCGGCACTGGCAGCAAAAGCCTGGGCTTTAATGTGGGTATAGGCTATAAGCTACCTTAAAACTCTAAAGCCAAAATGTAGTTCTGTATTGCGTTTCACGTGAAGTCTTGATTCCACAAATTAAGGAGCAACTTCCCCTAAGTCCCACAGCATTATCTCTAAGTCCAATCACCAATTAACGATAATCTCCGCTAAGTAATTCCTTTAGAATACCATCACGCAAATGTGAAAAGTAAACAGCTACTGACAGATATATAATACAGGAGGCCGCAATAACTAATGCTGTTTAGACACTAATATTGTTTGCATCATGTTCAACCCTTTGGGATTGGCAAGTGTAACCTTCTGCCATCGCGAGCTTTGCATGGCGCTATTAACAATCAACCCTTTCAGAGTAATCCAGTTTAAATGTTTAATTCTGTTAATTCACCTAAGCAGGCGCTTCGGTTAAAGCCAAAATTATATAGTTATCCACAGATAAAGACATGGCTATTAGAATAATTTTCAATACCGATCAAGTATAATAATATAAATTATTTATTTAATGTTATTATAAATTAAAGTCTCATTTTGAGTGCATAAAAAAAACGGCTGCTTCGCATGAAGCAGCCGCTGTAAAAACTAGTGAAAGAATTATTGTTTGATCACAGTAAACTTCCTGAAAGCCTGTTTGCCACCCGCGTTCACGATCATGTAGTAGTTGCCTGAAGCAAGGCCATCGGTGTTGTAAGAGAACACCTCTGTAGTAACATTGTTGTGCGTTACTTTAGTGATCTCACGTGCGTGGCTGTCTATGATTGTGTAAGTAACATTAGACGAATTATCAAGGCCAATAGCTACGTTGATGTTATCAGCAGTTGGGTTAGGATAAACATCGAACTTAGCAAAAGAAGTAACATTCTTAACTCCTGAACCATGTGTAGTTGTAGTATCTGTGATCGGTGTGTTGTTAACGATCATAGATACGCTGGGGACAAGACCTACCTGTGTGCTGAAAATCACAGAATCCACGCGGAAATTACCACCGAAGGGACATGGGGCCATAGCCTGTCCGAACTCATTAACCTGCGCATTAGCATCGCTATATCTGTTTGCAGCCCAAACCGGAGAGCCGTATTCAATAACGTCTTTTTCCCAACGACCAAAAGAACGCGGGAGCGTATTAGATACGCCATCGCATCCCAGGAAATAACCGGTTGGTATTTCTGTAGCAACATAATACCAGCTGCTTGCGTTGAGTAAAGGTTGATTGTTAAGTCCGTTAGAATCAAGTATAGATACATTGAAGAAACCACCTGAAGTGTCAGGAGCTAAATGGTGCGTGAAGTCCTTGATACCAAGGCCCACCAATTGCAATTCGCCATTCTCCACTAAGCTATCAACAGGCTCACCATTCATGCCTTCCACCCATTGGAACACATAAACGTTCATTGTAGGGATACCGGTGAACGGACCGGTCGTATCAGAAGCAGCAGACATACCCCACTGTACCTGAGATGCTGCAGAACCTGCTTTATTTACATAGTACATATTGCCCCAGATATAGAAAGTATTCCCTGTACCCAAAGTTGCCGCCTCATAAAGACTGGATGTAGGCCTGTTGTTTACAAAATCATAATGGCCTTTTGCATACAAGCTGTCGGTAAGATAAAAAGACTGGCTGGTGGTATCATTTGCAGGATACAGGTCAGTAGAATCAGAAGTCAAAGCATAGCTGACAGTAACCTTACCATTGCCCGTGATACCAGTGAGGTCATAAGCAGCAGGATACATAGCCAATATAGAATCAGAAACCTTTAAAGTATCTGCGACAATATTATCAGAATGAATAGTAGCTGATGATCCACCTGTAGGAGTGAAAGTAACGCTTGTAGAAAGCTTTACATTAGTAATGTCATGTGTACCAAAGTTGGCAACAAATGCACCGTCTACACCCTGGTAAGGAACCGGATTACCGCTTGATATCAGCTGGTTGTGTGGCGTTGCAAAATTCTGCCAGCGGCTTGCGCCATTTGGCACGAAACCAATATCGCTGCCCAAGCCATAACCCCATGGAGAGATAGTCATATTAACCGGACCTAAAGCGTATTGAGCTGCGATAGCAATACCATCAAGGTTGCTGATCATCACCACAGGAATAGTAACAGTGCCAACACCCGCAGTAAAGCCGGGAACGAAAGGAGCAGCGCCAGCGTATTCGTTAATGATAACACATGCAATAGCACCCGCGTTCTGCGCATTGTATGCTTTCTCTGTAAAGCTACATGGAGAGCCGATAGGGCCGCGCCAGATAACAGCGATCTTACCGGTCATGGAACCAGCCGGAAAAGGGCTGCAACCATTGGAATCAGTAGCTGCGGGCATAACAATAGGCTGATTGTAAATAGGTGTGTAAACAATACTTGGCCATTGGCTGGCACCGGTACCAACTTCTGCAGCGGCTGACGCTTTTTCTCCGGCAATGCCGCTAGGGCTGATCACTGCTACTTTAACGTTAACGTAGTCCTTATACCAGTTAGTAGGAAACCCGGCAGGTACAGTACCATAAGCATTAGGATGTACAACGATCTGCGCACTCAATGAGCCTGCTATACCGAGCAATACAAGAAGCAGGAAGCTTTTTAAGATGTCTAATTTCTTCATAAAAATGTTTTGAATTTAATGCTAAATTAGGTGTTATTCTGAAATAATAAAAAAAATAGATTTCGACGAATGATAAATTCATATTTGGAGCATGAAGAAATGCCAAGAATTCGATATTACTTTTGTTTATGAGATGCATTAAATTTTAGCAAAAACTAAAACAATTTATATATTGTTTGTTTCCCTTGAAAGTGCGAGGCAGTGGTGAATAAAAAAACGGCTGCATCTGATGACGCAGCCGTTGTAAAAAAAGTATAAAAGAATTATTGTTTAATCACAGTAAACTTCCTGAAAGCCTGTTTGCCACCGGCGTTCACGATCATGTAATAATTACCAGAAGCAAGGCCATCAGTGTTGTATGTGAACACTTCAGCAGTAACATTGTTGTGCGTTACTTTAGTTATTTCACGTGCGTGGCCATCTATGATGGTGTAGGTAACGTTAGACGAATTATCCAGGCCAATAGCCACGTTGATGTTATCAGCGGTAGGGTTAGGATAAACATCGAACTTAGCGAAAGAAGAAATATTCTTAACACCTGCACCGCCATGTGTAGTAGTGTCTGTGATCGGGGTGTTATTTACTATCAGAGATACAGAAGGGATAAGACCTATCTGTGTGCTGTAAATTACTGAATCATCACGGAAATTACCGCCGAAAGCACATGGTGCCATTGCTTGCCCGAATTCATTGACCTGTGCATTTGCATCACTATACCTGTTTGCGGCCCAAAGTGGAGATGCATATTCTATGATGTTATTTTCCCAACGGCCATAAGAACGTGGGAAAGTATTTCTAACGCCATCGCAACCCATAAAATAACCGGTTGGTATTTCTGCAGCAACGTAATACCAGCTACTTGCATTGAGCAAAGGCTGATTGTTAAGTCCGTTAGAATCAAGTATAGATACATTGAAGAACCCACCAGAAGTATCGGGAGCTAAATGGTGCGTGAAGTCCTTGATACCAAGGCCTACCAATTGTAACTCACCATTCTCTACGAGGCTATCAACAGGCTCCCCGTTCATACCTTCTACCCATTGGAAAACGTAAACGTTCATTGTAGGGATACCGGTGAACGGACCGGTGGTATCAGAAGAAGCAGACATACCCCACTGTACCTGTGATGCGGCAGAACCTGTTTTATTTATATAGAACATATTGCCCCAAATATAAAAACTGTTACCTGCAGCAAGGCTTGCAGGCCCTTCATAATTCTGTGATATAGGCCTGTTGTTCACAAAATCATATGACCCCTTAGCATACAGGCTATCGGTAAGATAGAAAGATTCGCTTGCAGTGTCATTTGAAGGGTACAGATCAGTTGAATCGGAAGACAAAGCATACTTAACAGTAACTTGTCCTTTTCCTGTAATACCGGTAAGGTTATAAGCAACAGGATACATAGCCAATATTGAATCGGAAACCTTAAAAGTATCAACAGAGATATTGTCTGTGTGAATAGTAGTTGACGACCCACCTGTAGGTGTGAAAGTAACGCTGGTAGAAAGCTTAGCATGCGTGATATCGTGCTCACCAAAGTTGGCTACCCACGCACCATCGGCACCTTGGTAAGGAAGCGGGTTGCCGCTTGATATAACCTGGTTGTAAGGTATTGCATTATTATGCCAGCGGGCCGCACCGTGTGGTATGATACCAAGATCCGCACCATAACTGTAACCCCATGGAGAGATGGTCATATTAACCGCGCCGTGCCTGTATTGGTTAGCAATAGCTATACCATCGAGGTTGCCGATCATAATAACAGGGATAGTTACAGCGCCACCCGAAGCCACATAGCCAGGAGAAAATGGAGCTGCACCCGGCAACTCATTAATGATAATACACGCCAAAGCGCCCGCATGTTGAGCATTCAGCGCTTTTTGAGTGAAATAACAGTCGCCGCGCCACACCACTGCAATCTTTCCGGTCATATCGACAGAAGTAACCGAGCATAAGTTGGAGTCAGATGTGAGATCCATAACAATAGGCAGGTTGTAAAGAAACGTATCCCTGATATCCGGCCAATCACTTGCGCCTACAATAGCTGCAGCTGCAGCTTTTTCTCCGGCTATACCACTTGGGCTATTTACATCAACCCTTACATTGGCCATGTCCTTATACCAGTTTGTTGGAAATCCTGTAGGTACATTACCATAAGCATTTGGATGTACAACGATCTGTGCGCTCAATGAGCCTGCTGTACCGAGCAATGCAAGAAGTAAAAAACTCTTGAAAATTTTCAATTTCTTCATAAAAAATGTTTGGAATTTGTGGCTAAATTAGGTGATATTCGGAAATAATAAAAAAATAACCTTAAACACAGAAGATATCTGATTTTTTAACCAATCAGTCCTAACTGAGCGCTTAATTGCAACATACGGTCAATAGGTATCTTTGAAGCGAGCCGGGTATCTTCATTCATAGTGATCTCCGGTAGTTCGTACTTCATACAAAGATATAGTTTTTCTAATGTATTCAGCTTCATATGGGGGCAATCGTTACAGGCACAGGAATTATCAGGTGGTGCAGCAATAAATGTCTTTTGCGGGGCGTTCTGTCTCATCTTATGTAAAATGCCGGACTCTGTTGCCACGATAAAAGAAGTTGCATTATCTTTTTCAGCGTATTTTAATAATTGAGTTGTAGAACCAATAAAATCTGCCAGTTTTAGTACAGCCTCTTCACACTCGGGGTGCGCTATAACTTTTGCATCGGGATGCCTGTTCTTTAATTTGGTTATCTTCTCTGTAGAAAATATCTCATGCACCATACATGCTCCATTCCACAGCAACATATTTCTGCCGGTCTTTTTGTTGATGTAACCGCCCAGGTTTTTATCCGGTGCAAAAATAATCTTCTGCTCTTTGGGTAGACTCTCCACTATCTGTTGAGCATTTGATGATGTGCAAATAATATCGCTTAATGCTTTTATACCGGCAGAACAATTGATGTAAGAAATAACGAGATGATCAGGATGTTTGTCTTTGAATGCTTTAAACAAAGTTGGCGGACAACTATCACTTAAAGAACAACCGGCACGGAGATCGGGCAGCAGAACTTTTTTGTGTGGGTTGAGAATCTTGGCTGTCTCAGCCATAAAATGAACACCTGCAAAAACAATGATCTCTGCATCAGTTGTAGCAGCCTTCTGTGCCAGGCCAAGACTATCGCCAATGTAATCGGCAATGTCTTGTATATCCGGCTCCTGGTAGTAGTGCGCGAGTACTATAGCGTTCTTTTCTTTTTTCAATTTATTGATCTCGTCAAAAAGATCAAGCGATGGATCGATATCCATATCTAAAAAACCAACGTGTTGCAGTGTATCCGTATCCATACAGATGTAAAATAAAGTTGAACAAAATTACTCAAAATGCAGAACAAACCGTTTTCCGTCCACTTACCCACACTCCTATTAATAGTATTTTATTTTTTTAAAAACTTTAAGTACTATTATTAAGGGTGTGGAAATGGGGAATAAAATTTTCCGCTCCTGTTGCGGATATGGTTTCAACTACTTTATCCACAAGCAGGTGTGTGCTTACCAACAGCCGAAAGGCACTAAACAAGCTAATCTCACAAAAAAAGTGTGGATTGTGGATAAGGAACGGTGTGGGTAAAAAGGACAATCTTAATATCGTAGAACGCTGTTAGAAAATCGGGAAACGATGGGATAACTTGGCTAAACGCCAGTCAATTAATTAGTTATCAGCATTTGCCCTAAAGGTTTACAGCGCGAACCGCCGGTTATCCACACACAGAAAGAATAACAATAAAAAAACCATACCACGAAAGATGTACTGTAGCAATACCTCAAAATTTTCTGCGCGAGACATATTATAAAAACAAAAAACCCTCCCCCAAGACTGGGGGAAGGCCATTGTTTACTCAAACCGAGTTGGATATTTTAGACCGATAAATCGGTGTGTAGTTGATTAGTTGTAGTTAACTGTTACCGGAACTGCAGAAGAACTAGTGTAAGCATTCGGAGCCTGTGCGGCAGATACTGTAAGGGTTGCACCAACAGTAAGTGTTTGTGAGCCGCCGGTAAGTACGCCTGTACCTGATGGTGAGCTGGTGAAAGCGCTCATACCCATAGTATGTGAAGAACCATCGCTCAAAGTAGCAGTAGTAGGAAGAGTTATTGCGTAAGTATAGCCAGATGCGCCTGATACTGTGAAGTTTGCAGCTGCAACAGTACCTGTAGTTGCTGGCAGTGTAACGCCGCCTGTGAAAGTACGAGTGCCTGCCGGAGCGAGAACTACTGTACCACCGGATGATGGAGATACTGCGATGTTACCGAAGTTCATGTTGGTAACGAGTGCGATAGTTATCGGAGTGATGATGTTTGCAGATGCAGAAGCAGTTGCTGTAGCCTGTGCAAAAGAAGAAGTAGATGATGCACCTACGATGATTGCTGCTGCTACGAGTACTTTAGAGATGATGTTTTTCATTTTGTTTAGTTTTTTGAGTTTGAGTTAAGATTTTTTTGCCTGCCTGCCGGTAGGCAGGTTTGTTGGTTTGATAAGTATATAACCAACGGCGTGCCAAAATCATAAATAATTGATAATCAATAGATTAACATTCTGGAATGGAGCCAAAATTCCATGAGGTGGAATAGAATTCTGTGAAATGGAAGGAAGCAGGCCGCTTGAGGGGCTACGTTCAATCACCACCGCAAAAGCGGAAGCTTGTGTCGGGGCGCTACAACGCATCTTAGTGAGGAAAGAATTACCAAAGTGTTCAGCGTTTGATTTACTAGTTTGGGCGATCTATATAATAAGGTGTAAAAAAGAGGATATTGGTACTCAAACAAATAATGCGGCTGGTTATATTTAAAAATAAAAAGGAATAATCCGTAAAAAGGCTACAAAATCCAATTTTTCGCATAAATTTGCCGTCCTTAATAAAAAAAGTAATAAAATCTAACAATGTCTGTAATACAAACTATCAGAAACAGGTACGGAAAAATAGCCGGTGCCGTGATCGCTATCGCTTTGGTCGGGTTTATCATATCGGATGCCCGTAACGGTTCCTTCGGAAGCTTCTTCGGCGGCCACGATAATAACGTGATGAAAGTAAACGGGACAAAGATCGACCCTAAGGTTTACCAGCAAAGACTGAAAGAGTACGAAACGCTGAACGCTGTATATAATAATACACGTACGCTTGATGATGCCTCCCGCGCACAGATGGATGAGCAAGTGGTGCAGATGGTTATTTACGAAACAGTAGTTGATGAGCAATGTGATAAGCTCGGCATACAGGTAACCAAGGATGAAGAGAAAGAACTGATCTACGGACAGAATGCTCATCCGATGATCAGGAGCTTCCAGATCGACGGCCAGAAAATATTCATCAACTCGCAGACGAACCAGTTTGATCCATCGATCATTAAGTACCTGGAGCAGCAGCTTGCAGAGAACCCGCAAAAAATAGACCCGACCGGCAAACTTGCTGAGAACTGGACGACTGTAAAAGAATATGTGAAGCGCATGGCCCGCGTTGATAAATTCAATGCCATGTATACCGGCGCGATATACTCGCCTGTTTATGCGGCTAAGCGTACTGCTGCAGATCAGGGATCAATGGCATCTATCCGGTATGTAAAAGTTCCGTTCACATCGGTACCCGATAATGAAATAAAAGTAACTGACGATGACATCAAGGCTTATATGCAACAACATGCGGCGATGTTTGAAACAGACCAGCCTACCCGTACTATAGAATATGTATCGTTCGACATAAACCCATCGTCTTCGGATACAGCGCGCCAGGTAAATGCGCTCAATGATATCAAAGCAGACTTTGCAGTAACGAAAGACGACAAATCTTTTGTGAACAGCAAAAGCGACGAGACCAATTCGTTCTCCGGCGCCTATGTGAATAAAAAGACATTCCTGTCGCGTTATTCCGATACATTGATGGGCCTGCCAACAGGTGCAATCTATGGACCGTATTTTGAGAACGGCGGCTACAGGATGACGAAAATAGTGGACAAGCAAACCTTGCCGGACTCTGCTAAAGAAAGGCACATCATAGTGATGACCAAACAAGGCAGCCAGGATGTGCGCACAGACACAGCGGCAAAAGCAAGAATGGACAGTGCTATAGCCATGCTGAAAGGCGGTGCAAGTTTCGACTCGGTAGTGAATATGTACTCTGACGACGCGAACAGCAAAAAGACAAAGGGAGAAAATACCTTTACCCTGGCACAGCGCCCTGCTATGCCGAAGGAATGGGGAGACTTTATTTTTGAAGGAAAGAAAGGCGAGTCTAAAGACCTGAAGATAACCAAGAACGATAACTATGAAGGCTATCAGTATGTAGAGATCATGGACCAGACCGGCATAGCGCCTGCTGTGAAAATGGCGACTATTGTGAAGAGCCTGTCGCCAAGTGATAGCACGGTGAATGCTATCTATGGCAAGGCAAATGAGTTTGCAGGTAAAAATCCTACAGGCGCAGAATTTGATGCCGCTGTCAAAAAACAAAATCTTGATAAGCGCATAGGCGATAATATTAAAGAGAGCAACTTCACGATACAGGGCCTCGGCGCATCGCGCGAAATAGTAAGGTGGGCATTCGAGCATAAAGAAGGCGAAGTATCTGGCGTGTTCCAGTTGGGCGATCAACGCTATGTAGTAGCGAAACTTTCAGGCATCAACGAAAAGGGCCTGATGGCGATAACGCCGGCCAACCGTGCTATGCTGCAACAGCGCGTAGCTGATGAGAAGAAAGCAGCTGCAATAACTGCCAAGTATAAGGGCGCAGCATCGCTGGATGCGATAGCAAGCGGATCGGGACAGCAGGTAGCACAGTCGGACTCTGTGATGCTGGCTGGAGGTTATATACCAGGCCTGGGCTATGAGCCAAAATTAGTAGGCTATACATTCAGCAATACCTTACAGCCGAATACAGTATCAACCGGCATCAAAGGCCAAGGTGGTGTTTACTTCATTACTGTGCTGAACAGGACAACCGCACCGGCAAATCCAAACATGATGCAAATGGTAATGATGCAGCGCGCGCAGCAGGAAGGCCAGCTGAGAAATGCAGTGAGCCAGCAATTGCAGCAGTCTGTAACCAAGAAGGCGGATGTGCAATACAATGTTGCTAATTTTTAATATTGGCTAAGGAAAGTTTTTTTTCCGGGAAGCATATATAATGAAGGAATAGAAAAGAGGTTGTTTCCCGATGCCGGACAACCTCTTTTTTATGTGAAAAAGAGAATTTTGGAGCAATTGAAAACATTTTTGTAAATTGTAGTGATGAGCGGGAGTATCTTAACATTATTCGGAGAGGAAATAGTACCGGAGCAGCAACCCAAAGCCCCGGCAAAACCACGTGCCAAAAAAGCGGATGAACCTAAAGCTAGGAAGGCAAAAGAAACAGCACAGGCCGAAGAAGAGCAAGAAGAAGTAACGCCCGATAATGAGACCGCGAAGGCAGAGCCTGCAGTAGCGGCAGAAAAAGAATTCCTGATACCCGAAGACTGGCAGGGGGATAAAAAATATTACGCAATAGGCGAAGTAGCCAAGCTGTTCAAAGTAAAGACATCGCACATCCGCTTCTGGACCAATGAGTTCAAGCTGAAAGTGAGAACGACCCGTAAAGGCGACAGGCTGTTTACCCCGGAGCAGATACGCGAGCTGAAAGCGATACACCACCTGGTGAAGGAAAGAGGCTTTACGCTTACAGGCGCGAAAGCAAAATTGAAAGCCCAGAATAAAATGGATGTGGAAACGGTGGACCTGAAACAATCGCTGAAACAGTTGAGGGGAAAGTTGGTGATCATCAGGAACCAATTGAATAAAGCCAAGATCAAAGAGCCGGAAGCAATAAAGGAATTGGAAGTAGAAAAAGAACCGGAGACAGTAATAGAAACAGAAGTAATAACGGAACCAGACCAACAAGATAATAACGAGCAACTATGAAAAAGATATTTGCGGTAATACTGCTTTTGATGAACTTACAGGCAATGGCACAACATTCGTTCGACATCTCGAAAGACACGAAGGATGATGGACTGATCTACAACGGGCAGATCACTTTTAGCGACCTGAACAAGGAGCCGTCATTCAAATGGCTGAAGAGCGGGTATGATGAGTACATGCCTAAACCGGAGCTGCTAAGATACCTGAACGAAAACCTGAAAAATTATTCGATGGTGGTGTTCCTGGGTACATGGTGTGATGACTCGCACTACCTGGTGCCGAAATTGGAAAAAGTGCTGGACCTGGTGGGTGTGGCACCCGTAAGCCTGACGATGTATGGCGTGGACAGGGACAAACACACGAAGGGCGGCGAGTATAAAACATATGACATAACACTGGTGCCTACCATCATACTGCTGCGCGATAATAAAGAAGTAGGCAGGATCACGGAGTCTGTGCAAAACAACCTGGAGGGCGACCTGGTGGCCATGATCAGGAAAGACAAGGCCACATCCGCCCAATGATCTGCCGGCCTCGCTGAATAATTACAACCACACACATCATGCAATTACCTGAACATATATCCATTGAGCTATTGAGCAAATGGAATAACGATAGCATTGTATTATCTGAAGCGGCTACCGGCAGGGTATCGCACAACAGGGCTTATCTCGACAACATACTGAAGAACGGAAAAACGTATTATGGCATCAATACCGGTTTCGGATCGTTGTGCAATGTGCGGATACAGGACCATGAGCTGAGCCTGCTGCAGGAAAACCTGGTATGCTCGCACGCCTGCGGCATGGGCGATGAAGTACCCACCGAAATAGTGAAGCTGATGCTGCTGCTGAAAATACACGGCCTGAGCAGGGGCTATAGCGGGGTGCGTACTGCAATAGTGCAGCGCCTGGCAGATATGTATAACCAAAACATCATCCCGGTGGTATATGAGTTGGGCTCGCTGGGAGCGAGTGGCGACCTTGCGCCGCTGGCACATTTGTCGCTGCCATTGCTGGGTAAGGGAGAAGTGTATTATGATAATAAAAAAATGCCCGCAGTTGAAGCGCTGCAAAAAGCAGGATTGAACCCCATGGAGTTGGCGGCGAAAGAAGGACTGGCGCTGCTGAACGGCACACAGTTCATGAGCGCCTACCTGACATGGTCGCTGATACAAATAAAAAAATTGCTGGTGTGGGCAGATGTGATCGGCGCTATGTCGGCAGATGTGTATATGGCGAAGGACGAACCTTTTCAGCACCCGATACACAGGGTGCGCCCGCATAAAGGACAAATAGACACTGCCACCCGGATATTAAAATTGTTACAGGGCAGCGAAATACAAAAACTGTATAAGGAACAGGTGCAAGACCCCTACTCCTTCAGATGTATGCCGCAGGTGCATGGCGCAACAAAAGATGTGACGGATACAGTAACTGATGTGGTAGAGCGCGAGATCAATTCGGTGACGGATAACCCGATCGTGTTTCATGATGAGGATGCGATAATGAGCGGCGGCAACTTTCACGGGCAACCGCTCGCTTTGCACGCAGACTTTATGGCGATAGCGCTTGCGGAGATAGCGAATATATCTGAACGGAGAACTTACCTGTTGGTAAGCGGGCAGCGGGGATTGCCCCCCTTCCTGGCACCGGATGCGGGAACGAACAGTGGATTTATGATCGCGCAATATACAGCGGCATCTATAGTGAGCCAGAACAAACAATATTGCACACCGGCATCGGTAGACAGCATAGTGAGTAGTAACGGGCAGGAAGACCATGTGAGCATGGGCGCGAACGCAGTGACCAAGTTGCGCAAAGTGGTGCAGAATGTGCAACGTGTGCTGGCCATAGAATTACTGACTGCAGCACAGGCGCTGGACCTTCGCAGGCCGAACACCTCATCGGCACCGATAGAAAAAATATGGACCGCGCTACGCAAAGAGGTAACCTACATTCCGAAGGACGAAGTGCTGCACGATAAGCTGGTGGCAGCAGAGCGGTTCCTGAATAATGATCCTGAACAAATGATGTTGTAAGATGTATGCCCGGACTAATTATATAGTCTATCTATGCTATGGACCGGAGCGTGTGTTTTATGAATGCGCTATGTCGCTGCTTTCTTTTTCGCAGGTGCATGGGTACGGAGTACCGGGCAATACAGAAATATGGATCTATACCGACAAGCCGGGATGGTTTGGGGAATTTAAAGATTGCCCGCTGCAGCTGCATTACCGAACGATAGATGACGCAACTATAAAAGAGTGGCGGGGCAAAATAGATTTTGTGCACCGTGTGAAGATAGCTGCACTTATCGATCTGGTGAATGTAAGGCAATATACTTTACGTAGATACAGATACCGTTTTCAAAAAACCGATAGACGATGTGCTGCGCGATATAGATAGTGGCGGGCAGTACATGCACATGAATGAAGGTGTGGTGCGCGAAGGGGGAACGCCCATTTTACGCAAGCTAAATAAGCATCTTAAAAAAATAAACAAACCTCATTGCGGGATATGGCGATGTGGAATGCGGGTGTTCTTGGGTTTAATACTACTGATAAAGCAGTACTGGACGGGGCGCTTGCTTTTACAGATACAGAATACCCCGCCTTTCCAAAACATATTGTGGAACAGTTTGCCTTTTCGGTCTGCCTTCGCGAACTACAGGAGGCTATCCCATATATTGTTCATTACTGGAGCCTTAAAGAGGCGGATGCAGAGCTGGTTGATTTTTTTGTACGTAATAAGGGAAAGAGTTGGAAGGAGTTGGCGCGAAGTAGTATGGAGATAGATGTGCAGCGGATGATGGAGGATAAGAGGGTGTTTTATGAGCGGAGGGGAATTTGGGGGAAGGTGTTTGGGAGGAAGTGGCATGTACCTCTCTCCCCGGCTCTCGCAGAAAAAGCGGGAGGCTCTCTCCAAATGATAGTGTGAGGTCGAGTGAGTGGCGTGTTCTGCGCGATTGCCACCACCCCTGCCTACCGGCAGGCTGCCTGAAAAAAACAATAGCGAAGCTATTGTTTTCAGGCGGTCCCCTCCTTGGCAGGAGGGAGTTACTCATTTGGTTGTGTTTTGTGGACTTCTTTTTAATTTCCGATGACGAGGTTTTCAAATTGTTTGACCATGTAGGAGATGTCAAAGCGTTGGAGTATCTCCTGCGCGTTTTCTTTGAAGATTTTTTGCTGCTCTGTGTTGTGAGCGAGGTGATGTATGGCTTCGCAGAGGGCGGGTACATCGCCGGGCGGAATGAGTATGCCGGCTTTGCCATACATGAGAATTTCTTCGGCGCCGGTGGGTGTGGCTGTGGCAATGATAGGGCGGTCTAATGACAAAGCTTCTATAAGTACGGTGGGCAGCCCTTCGAACTTGGAGCAGAACAGGAAGAGGCTGCAATGCTTCATAAATTTATACGGGTTGGACTGATAGCCCGCGAAGATAACTGCATCTGGTACACCTTCAAGTTTTGCGAGGGCTTGCAGATCGGGCAGGCTGGGGCCTGCGCCTACTATTACGAGGCGCTCTTTGGCACCATATTTTTTTACGCAGGCTGCATATCCTTTAATGAGCATCGTAAAATCTTTCTGGCTTTCGGCGAGGCGGCCTGCGGATAAAAAATATTGTTCATCAGCCAGGTATTGCCACTCTCCCAAAGATTCATTTGCCAATGCCTCGATATTTTTTTTATCGAGGGCATTGTAGATCATTATAGTATTGTCTTTCAAGGAAGGGTACAGCTCTATAGCGTTTCGCTTCATCTCTTCGCACAGCATAACTACTGTGCTGTAACGGCTGAGGCGCGCGGCATGTTTATCTAACTTTCTTTTGCTGCCGCCCCAGTAATGATTGAAGCTGAAGTGGCAATATGCCACTGTTTTTTTATTGGCGAACAGATGAGTGTAGCCTGCGAGCGTCATATCGAAGTCAATGATCACATCCACATCCTTTATGAGCTGCTTCAGTTTTTTGGTGTGTACCATTTTTTTGAATGGCGGCAGTACGAGGTCTTCAAACAGCTTGCCGGGCAGGGATATGTTTTTGGCTACTTTCTTTTTTTTGGTGTTGGTGAGTATTGGGGTATCGAGTATGTAATATACCTCAACGTAAGACGGTATGCGATCGCGCAAAATTTCCAGCTCGCCTAGGTTGTGGGCTATGGATAATTTGATGCGGTACTTAGCCGGGTCTAAACCTGAGAGCAGCTCGATCAATACTTTTTCGATGCCACCGGCTAGTAAGGAATTCACATGAAAAAGGAGCGTCTTCATTGGTGCGTAAAATACAAATTATTTGCGCGGCGCGGCGAGCATTTTAACTATAGTATCTACAGCAGCAGTATTTGCTGTGTTATTGATAGACCAGTAAAGGTCTTCCTTTTCCTCCTGCGTAAGGTGGAAATTGAGGGCAGCTGTTTTCTTTGATTCTTTAGGCACGTATTGCAATGTCACAAATTCCAGCTTATCGCCGAGGAAGTAGGGATCAAAATCTTTGAAATAGCCGTGTGCATAAGACTGGAAGGCTTCCCATTTACTTTGTATCACAAATATAGGGTCGGTCATCATGGCACCGAGGGAAGATTCATCGGACGGAGAGCCCACATCATTTTCCTGCGAATCCCTTATCTCCACGTATATGACCTTGCGGGTATTGTGCAACAGCCATGTACGCATAGCAAATAAGTAACGACTGGCCACGCCAGCGCCGAAATTGTCGATAAGGCCGGCATCCATAATATTCATATAGGGGCGGCTGGGCAATTTTACGACCGGCAGTATGAATGGGAATGTGGCGTTCATGCGCAGCGCGGAAGTAAGGCGGAGATTGTACGGATTTTGACCGGCGAATAAAGACGCAAAGTCTACAGCATCTATGGGCGGCGCAGCTTCGTCCAGCGAATATTCGGGCTGAGTGAGGTAGCCAAGCGGGGTGTTGCCCACCATGAGCCTTCGGCCGTCGTTGGTGATGGTTCCATTGATGATGAGCATGGGTATATCCCCTTTTCCTTCGCGCTCTTTGAAGTAGCCGATATTTTTATCGAGCAGGCCATCGGAGTTGCGTGCCAATTCCTGTTCCAGGGCATATCCCCTGTCGCGGGTATAGGAGTAACCCGATACAGATATTTTATTGAACGGTGAAATAAGATCGACACTGGCCAGTGAAAAGATGATGGAGTTGAGCAGGTCTTTACCGATATTGGCCTGGTACTTTCTTTCGTAGGGGTCTTTGAGTAGGCCCTGCTGCCAGGCATCATGGATGTTGCGCCAGTAAGCTGCGCCGATCATGCCGCCGGATGCGCCGGTGATCATTACTGTATTCTGAAATAAGCTGCCGTGCGACATGCTGTCGATGTACTGCAAGGTGCGGAACGTCCAGTAGGCCGAGCGGGATCCACCACCGCTAACTGTTACTACCACCAGCGGCGGCAGTGAGGAATCGCTGCCGGTTTTATTTTTCCATAATTGGAGGCGGGCCTCTTCTATTTTCTCATCATCATAAAAACGTTTTTTCGTAAAAATATCGTGGAGGTGCGCATAATCATATACCGGCTCGGCAGAAGCCTCTGTATGGTAATCGAGGCCGTAGGCAATACTGCGCAGATCGAACACTTTCCATTTTACCAATAGCGAAAGCAGCACCACAAATAATACCCAGCCGATGGCCTCCCAGCTTTTGAGAAAATACTTGAACGCGCCCACCATGCCCATGATAATGGAGAAGAACAACAGGAAACCAGCACCGGCAGGTACCCTGAGCAGTGGTTGCTCCATGAACAGGCCCATGATGAGCAACAGGATATAAGAGAAGAGGCCCGCAAATATTACATTGCGGTGGTGACGGCGAAGGACCTCGTTCATCACACGGGGATGGTAAGATTCCAATTCTGAGCTTTGGGCTATGTGCAACTGCCCGGAGATGTAGGAGTTAACGGGTATGATATCTATCTCGTAATCGAGTGAATCGTACGGTACTATGTTGCGGATGCGGGAGGGGTTGGTGATGGTAGATAATACGGTCTTAAAAAAATCGCGGCTTACACGGAAGAAGTAGGCAAAGGACACCAGCGCTACCAAACCGATACCGAGGTAAAAGCCCAGTTGTAGCAAGAGTATATCCTTCCACGGTGTATGCTCATCGTGCCACTGAAAATGAATGGACATCACCGAATAGAATACCAGGAAGACAATGGGGATAATGAAGTTATTGATACAGTATACTACAAAGGCATGGCGGTTGGCACCCATGTAGGGAATACGCTTGCTGTGGATGATGAAGGTGGTGATGTGCCACGTCATTATAAATACACATATGGCGCAACCCAGCAGGAACATACTGACGAAACTGATCTTGTCGAGATACTCGGGGGCAAGGAACAAAGAGGATGCGCCAAAGTGTGAAGCAAGAGTGCCTATGATGACGAAATACAGAAGTAGCCAAAAGACCAGCAGCACCTGGTACTTACGGAAGTGCAGCAGCAGTAGCTGTACCGGTAAGAAAAAATATAGGCTGGTTAGCGCTTTCTTCATTCAGTATGCAATGTAAGTGAAGCTACACAAAAAACGGGGATGTGCGGCACCAATAGTGATAAAACGGGATATATCAGTTCCCGGGTGGGCTGTGTTTATAAAAGCATGAATTTATCGGCATCATTCAGAAAAGGAAGGGTTGCCCGTGTTTGGAGCAGCAGTTGTTTCTCCAGTGTGATGGTGTGGCATATGGCCTGTCCTTCCTGCTGCCACATTACCTGGCCGAGGGGGCCGAAAACGCTGCTGGCCCCTGTGTAATTATTTCCCTTCGGATCTTGCCCTACCCTGTTCACCCCTATTACGAAACACTGATTTTCGATGGCGCGGGCCTGTAGCAGGGTTTTCCAGGCCAGTATGCGCGCTTCCGGCCAGTTGGCCACATTGATGAGCACATCATATTCATCGCCCCGGTTGCGGGCCCATACCGGGAAACGGAGGTCGTAGCATACCTGCAGATTGATGCGCCAGCCATTGACCTGTACTATGAGGCGGCTGTCGCCGGGGGTATAATGCTGGTCTTCTTTGGCGAAAGCGAACAGATGGCGCTTATCGTAAGTATATATATGACCATCTGGTTGCACCCACAACATACGGTTGTAATATTTGCCGTTCTCTTCGATTATGAGACTGCCGGTGAGTATGCAGCGGTATTTGGCCGCCATATCGGCCATCCATTGCACAGATGGGCCGTCCATAGTTTCGGAGAGGCGTTCGGGAGCCATGCTGAAACCTGTGCTGAACATCTCGGGAAGGGTTACAATATGTTTGGGGCCGTTGATGCCTGCGATCATTGATGTATATTGCTCCAGGTTGGCTTTTTTATCCTCCCACACTATATCGGGCTGCAGGAGCGTTATATGTAACTGTTCGTTTGCCATAATTTGATATGAAGCTACGATAAATTAGTTTTGTTAAAAAAGAACGGGATCTGTAAAAAGACGATTATTTTGCAAAGCTATGCTAAAGCGTCTTTTTAAGAGGGAGAACATAAGATGAGAAAAATACCGGTGCTGCTATTGTTGTTGTTGATGCCTGTTATTGCCTTTTGCGGTAATAAGCATAAAGACGTGAAGCTGCCCGTGAGCCGGTGGCGAGAAGTGCAACGGATGAAGCCCGACTCGACGATAGTGACCTTTATGGATACGCTGTACATACAGTTTAAAAAGAAGGATTCTTTCTCGTACCACAACAAGAACGGATTCATTTATAGAGGTGGATATACCATAGATGAAGACAGTATACTGGACTTTGGCACCGCCAATTATAAGATAGCGATAAAGCGGCCCACTGTATTGGTGCTGACCAATAACACAGGTATATATGTGCTGGCCCCCGACCTGTCGGACACGGGTAAGCTGATAGTAATAGAAAAAGAAGAGAAGGCGCTGCCCGTGACCAACATAGACCAGATGATAGGCCACTGGACAGTATATAAGCGGCAAGCCAAGGAGCAGGACGGCGGAACAATAGATAATGCGACGACCATACGGGCGATATTTATAACCGGGGAATCGACAGACGGGAAGCAGGGCTTTATATATAGTGGTAGCGACCCTGGCAACAGCCCATCATGGTATGTGAAAAGCCTGGGTACTGACCAGGCGCTATCTTGTGATGGTAAGAACCCACGTAGTTTCAAGGTGCTGAAATGCCAGAAGGGGGAGATGATACTTGAGGAGGAAGGGGTGAAGTATTATCTGAAGCAGTTTAAGTAGGGGGCTTATTGTCTGCTCCAAAACATCCAGATTTGACAACTTTTTAAAAGTTGTCAAATCTTACAGGAATTCAAAAAAAATTGATTTGTTATCTCTACTGCGCGGGGTCGCCAGTGAAGAAAACGGTGGAAGGTGTGCTACCTGTCCAAAAACGCGTCTGACGGTTCTTAACCGTACTGACACTATCTACATCTTCTATAAAATACTGCCTTTCCGGATAATAATTTTTTATAGGTATCACGTATCCTATAAAGTCGGCCACTCACTTTTCAGCAGGCCGGCGATCACTACATCTTGTGGCATGCCATTGTGTATGATACTTTGGCGGATGATGCCTTCTGTTTTGAAGCCGAGGCGCTGTGCTACTTTTGCGCTGCGCTTGTTGTCGGGCATAAAGTGTATCTCTATTTTATTGAGGCCTATCTTATCGAAGAGGTAGGGTACGAATGCAGTAAGGCACTTATTAATGATGCCCTTGCCTTCATGGCCTTTGCCTATCCAGTAGCCTATCTGCGCGCACTTGGTATTGTGGTTCCAGTTGTGCATACCTATGCCGCCAATAATAGTTTCCCGGTAAAAAATACCCAGCACCAGCGCCTCTTTTGTATACGGGCCGTAAAGAGAATCCTGTATGTATTGCAGTGAGTGCTCTTCTTTAGTCGTTTTATCCACCCAGCTGAGCCAGGGATGCAAATGTTTGCGGGAGGCATCCACAGCAGCGAACAACCCGGGGGCATCCTCCGGGGTATAATTGCGCAGCAGCAGGTCGTCATCAATAGTTATGGATGCCAATGATAGGGGGTTATTTGTTATCGTTATTCACTTTATCCCAAATCTCGGGTATGCGCCTGATCCAGGCCATTTCACGCATCTTTGGTTTTGCCTCGCCTACCGGTGAGCCAAAGTAAACTTTACCGCCTTCTATGCTGGATGGTACACCGCTCTGTGCCAGCACCACCGCGCCCTTGCCTATGGTGAGGTCTTTGCTCACGCCCACCTGGCCCCACAGTATCACCTCGTCTTCTATAATGGCTTTGCCACCAATGCCTACCTGTGCTGCAAAAAGGCAATTCTTACCTATGACCGCACCATGGCCTATGTGTATATGATTATCGAGCTTTGTGCCGCGACCTATGATGGTATCGCCGCTCACGCCCTTATCTATACTGGTACCTGCGCCTACTTCCACATCGCTCTCGATGATGACGCGGCCACAGCTTTCCATTTTATCGTATTGTACCTCGCGGTCTTTGCGGCGCTTGAAGTAAAAAGCATCCGCGCCTATCACGCAGCCTGCCTGTATGATGACGTTGTCGCCGATAATCGTATGATCGTATATGGTGACATTAGGATGGATGAGGCAATCTTTGCCGATGCGCACATGATGCCCAATGAACACGCCCGGCTGCAGGTGCGTGCCCTCGCCTATAATGGCTGAGTCGCTGATCATTTTGGTAGCAGGCTCAAAGGGACGGAAATGCTTTACTATCTTTATGTATGCACTGAAGGGATCGGCAGTAACCAGCAGTGTTTTACCGGCAGGGCAATCCACTTCTTTATTGATGATGATGATGGTAGCGGGCGAGTTGAGGCAGGTGTTGTAATACTTCTCAAAGTCTACAAAGGAGATGTCGCCCTTAGTTACCTTATGTATCTCGTTGATGCCTGTGGCCAGCTGGTCTTCATTACCTATGAGCTTAGCGCCTGTAAATTCAGCCAGCCATTTTACAGAAACGGGATTTTCAAATTGCATATTCGGTAAGTTTGCGGCAAAAATACGATTTTGAGCGGCACCTAAGTATTTATCATTAATTTCGATAAAACAATAGCACATATTGCGTTACATAAATCTGAACGGAAAGATCATAAAGGCTGACGAGGCGCATATACCTGTAGATAATGGCTCCTTCAGGTATGGTTATGGGCTATTTGAAACCATGCTGGTGGAAGATGGCGTTATTGCGTTGGCAGGGTATCATTGGGAAAGGCTGGAAAGCGGTATGAAACAGTTGCAGTTACAAATGCCGCCACACCACAATACGGGCTGGATGATGCAACAGGTGACGGCTACTGTGAAGAAGAATAACCTGGAAGGGCTGTGCAGGGTGAGGCTACAAATATTTGCCGGAGGCGGAGGCTTGTATGGGGCGGATAGTGGTAAGGCGGGTATGCTGTTAGAGTGTTTTCCGCTGGATTCAGGTTTGCTGCAACTGAATGAGAACGGCCTGACCGTGGGCGTTGCTACAGGTATTGCCAAAACCAAAGATACCCTGAGTAACCTGAAAACGGCCAACGGGCTGATCTATGCTGTAGCGGCACGGCAGGCCAAAGAGCAGAAATGGAATGATGCACTCATTTTTAATACGGATGGTAACATAATAGAGAGCACGATAGCCAATATATTCTGGATAAAAGACGGAATCATATATACACCGCCGCTTGCAGATGGCTGTGTGGCCGGGGTGATGAGGCGGCGGGTAATGGAGGTTTGCACAGTTGAAGAAATGAGCTTGACATTCGGAGCGCTATTGGTTGCTGATGAGGTGTTCCTCACTAATGCCATAAGGAAAATGAAATGGGTGGGCGGAATAGGTGATAAGCAGTATGGCAACAAGCACATCAAAAAAGTATGTAACTTAGTATAGCCTAAATTTACTTTTATGAAATGTACTTATCTCTTATTGGCATGCGTGTTGGTGGCCGCAACGCATACTCAAGCGCAGATAGCCTTTGGGCCGGAAGTGGGTGTAAATAGTTGCGCCTATACCGAAAAGGCTGATGGTGTAGTGAATGTGACCCAGATAAAAGGGAGTATAAGGGCAGGGATAAGGGCCAATATAAAGCTGGCGGGCAACTGGTACCTGCAACCGGGCCTGATGTATGTGAACAATGGTGTGAGTCCGCGGATAGAAGATGGTGGCGGAGGGCAGTATATGAACATCAATACCCTGGAGATACCTGCACAGCTGGTGTACAAAATGAAATCGGGAGGTGTGGCGCGGCCATTTTTTGCTGCTGGGCCATACATGGCGTGGAATATGAGTGGGAGGGTAAACAAATGGGATGGCAACCCGTATGCCGGATACCCGAGTACAATAGAAGAAAACCTGAAAGTAGGATCGGCGGGGTGGGATGATATAAAGGCACTGGACTTTGGCCTAACCACCAGCGTGGGCATGGAGCTGAATAACGGGCTGTATGTGCGGGCAATATTACAGAAAGGCTTTACTAACCTGCTGCCGGGCGGCAATGCCGGTAACACGATGACAAGCAATAACATCAGCCTGTGTTTCGGCTACTTTTTTAAATCAAAGCCTCCTGCTAAAAAAACAGATAAAAAATAATGAGGAGATTATTAGTGTTACTGCTGCTTGCAGGTTTTGTAAATACCGCATCAGCACAGTTGGGCTTTGGCCCTGAAGTGGGCGTGGGTATGAGCACGTTTAAATTTGCACCGCCTACCTATCCTATTGATTATACAACGGCATCAGTGAGCGGTGTATTCAGCGGCAAGGCGGGAGTGGTTATTGATGAGCCGATCAATAAGCATATGTATTTGCAGGCGGGGCTTTCGGTATCGCTGAAAGGATGCACACGCAGCTTTTCTTATTACCAGAACGATAGCTTTAATGAAGCGGTGAAGCAGACGCTCACGCTCTATTATGCCGATCTGCCGGTGAACCTTGTTTATAAGACAGGGATGCAGGGCCGGGGGCGGTTTACTTTTGGTATAGGGGCAACACCTTCTTACCTGGTGGGCGGAAAAACCAACTTACAGGATAAGGGCGTATATAATGATACTGCAATGAGCACCAGTGGCAACTACAACGTCATACGTGGTGAAACGCTGCATGGCTTTGATATTGCGCTGAACCTATCGGCAGGATATGAGCTGCCCACGGGGTTATTTTTCAGGGCATACTATACTACCGGGGTGAACGACATAGGCGTAGGCAGCGAGTTGGACAAGAACAGGATGTGGGGCATAAGTGCGGGATACCTTTTTGGCAAGGGGCGCAACATCAATAAAGATAACGATGACCTGATAGATCACAGCACAGACAAATAGGCGCTACTACCAGTAACCGCCATAATGGGGGTGCGGGCGGTAATGGTGTGCGTGCCACCAATGCCAATGGCTTTTGTAACCTATGAACTTGTTGCTTCTGTAGATGTGGCTACCGTATACGGTAGTACCACAACTGCTGGCGAATGCAACCAATACGATAAGAGCAATAAGGGTAGTGAGCTTGCTTTTCATTTGAAGTAATTACGTCACAAAATACTTTATTATTTTATATTGAGGTAATGCCGGGGTAGATTTTTCTTTAGCGCCCATTTATTGAATAAATATTGCATAAATTCGTTTTATGCTTTTATTGGCATTTTGCTGAAAACCCGGCTTCGTTTTTATTCGTTAATTACTGTACACAAAACTAAAATTATGAAACTGAGATCAATAATAACTTCGGTGGCTGTGCTACTATGCACGGGCGTAGTAGCGCTGTATGCACAGCAACAGCAAAATGAAAAGAACAACCCATATTATAAAGAGGGTGAAACGGGTAAAATAAATGTTACTGATGCCCAATGGAAAAAGGTATTGAGCCCCAAAGTATACCATATACTGCGGGAAAAAGGCACCGAAGCGCCGGAAACAGGGCCAAACGCCCATAACTACAGCAAGGGCATGTATTACTGCGCTGCCTGTGGCAACCCGCTGTTTACATCGGCTACGAAGTTTGACAGCCATACAGGCTGGCCCAGCTTTTACCAGCCGCTGAAAGCGACCAGCGTGATGCAAGCCAAGGACAACTCCCTGGGCATGGAGCGCGATGAGGTGATGTGTGCCAAATGCGGCGGCCACCTGGGCCATGTATTTGACGATGGCCCGGCACCTACCCACCTGCGCTATTGCATGAACGGCTATGCCATGATATTTGAAGCAGGCAAATAAAAGAAATCCTTAACGCCAATTGTACCGTATATAAGATGTGTGGTTTTAGGTTTGGTTTTTTACCCCGTTATTTGCAAAACAAATAACGGGTTTTTTATGACCAGGAAAGAACGGTATGCCTTTGTGATAGACTGGTTTCAGCATAATATGCCTGATGCTGAAACGGAGCTGCGCTATACAGATCCGTATGAGCTACTGGTGGCCGTGATACTCTCGGCGCAATGCACGGATAAGCGCGTGAATATGGTGACACCTGCGCTGTTTCAACGATTTCCTACGGCGGAGCTGCTGGCAAAGGCCGAATTTGAAGATGTGGAACCTTTTATCAGGAGCATCAGCTTTGCAAATAATAAGACCCGGCATATAATAGGCATGGCCAAAATGCTGGTGGAGCAGTTCAATGGCAAGGTGCCGGATAATATGGACGACCTGGTGCTGCTGCCGGGTGTGGGGCGCAAGACGGCTAATGTGATCGTATCGGTGGTGTTCCATCAACCGGGTATGGCCGTGGATACCCATGTGTTCCGGGTATCGGCGCGGATAGGGCTGACGTTAAAGGCCAAGACGCCGTTACAGACCGAGCAGCAGCTGGTGGCCAATATACCGCAAGACCTGCTGGCCATAGCCCACCACTGGCTGATATTGCACGGCCGCTATGTATGTGTGGCCCGCAGGCCTAAATGCGAGATATGCGGACTGAAGCCTGTATGTAAGTATTACTCCTCTGATATGAAGTATATAGTGGAAGAAGATAAGAAGTAAATGAGCTACAAATAACAAACCCCGCACAAAATGCGGGGTTTAGTTTTTATAAAATATCATTGGTAGTACTAGTGGCCGGGAGGTGGAGTCATATCAGGGGCTGCTCCGTGGTCCCATGATGGGTGGTAGCTTTTCTGGTAGTCGCCACCGCTCTGGTGCCTCATTACATTATCGCCATAGAAAGTGAGTATGGTCTCCATTTGTGGTACGGTCATATAACCTGCATAAGGCTGCGGGCTTTGGAAATTCTCCAGCATAATGACTGTTGTAGGGTAAGACATCTGTCCTTTCAGCATTTCCAGTGCAAATGAGTTGGCTTTGTACTGTGGGATGAAGAAGTACTGCTTGCCCTGAAAGTTGATCGTATCCTGGCGCTCAGCATCGAAGCGCACAGCGTAGAAGTTATTGTTTACGTACTTGATGAGGGCCGGGTTGCTGTAAGTAGCGGCATCCATCTTCTTGCACCAGCCACACCAGCTGGTATAGAGGTCTACGATCACTTTTTTAGGGTGCTGCTGCATCTTGGCCTGTAGCTCATCGATATTGGTGATCCAGTGGATCTCGTTGTCGTTTGCGGGTGCGGCAGCGGGCTCTGCGGTTGTTTTATTTGTCTTTCCACCTGCCATTACCACGGCGGGTAAAGCCATAATTACTACTGCCAAAAACAATACTCGTTTCATTATTCGTGTTTTAGAGAAACGAATTTACAATTATTCCATGTAGTTTTGACAGATCGGGGAAGAATTTTATGAGAAAAATAGCAATTGCCATTAGTGGAGCGAGCGGTTCGGTGTATGCACAGGTGCTGCTGAAGCGGCTGGAACAGATGAAAAGCGGCCTGGGAGAGGTAGGTATAGTATGGAGCGATAACGCCCGAACGGTGTGGGAGCATGAGCTGGGAAATAAGGATTATGAGCATTTTTCCTTCAAAGTGTGGGGCAAGAATGATTTTATGGCACCGTTTGCCTCGGGCAGCGCGGGCTATGATACGCTGATTATCTGCCCGTGCAGCATGGGCACGTTGGGCAGGATTGCCGGCGGCATCAGCAACGACCTGGTAACAAGGGCGGCAGATGTGGTGCTGAAGGAGCGGCGCAAGCTGATATGCGTGGTGCGGGAAACACCCTACAACCTGATACACCTGCGCAATATGACCGCTGTGACGGAATCCGGCGGGATCATTTGCCCGGCAACACCCTCTTTTTACAGCAGGCCGCAAACCATAGAGGAAGTGGCAGATACAGTGATACAAAGAGTGCTGCAACTGGCCGGGTTCGAGACAGGAGGATATAAGTGGGGGGAATAAAAAAACCCAAGCCTAAAGGAACTAATGTTTATCAATTAAAATTGTAACTGAATAAGAATGGAATATTCGACATCATTAGAGCGGCTGAGGAATATAATGGATGAGCTGCGGGAGCAATGCCCCTGGGACAAAAAGCAGACCATACATACCCTTCGCCCGCAAACGCTGGAAGAAGTATATGAGCTTACGGATGCCATAAACAATGAAGACTGGAAAGGTATAAAAGAAGAGTTAGGTGACCTGCTGCTGCACATTGTCTTTTACAGCAAGATAGGGAGCGAGCAAAAACAGTTTACCCTGGAGGATGTGATAGAAGGGGTGTGCAATAAGCTGGTGAACCGGCATCCCCATATATACAGCAATGTGAAGGTGGAGAACGATACAGAAGTAAAGCAGAACTGGGAAAAGATAAAGCAGCAGGAAGGCAAAAAGTCTATACTGAGCGGTGTGCCGCCATCTATGCCAGCACTGATAAAGGCGCTGCGGCTACAGGAAAAAACAAAGCAAGTGGGCTTTGAGTGGGACAACGTAGGACAAGTGCGCGAGAAGGTTGAGGAAGAAATGCGCGAGCTGTACGAAGCGGTGGAAGAAGGCGATGAAAAACATATAGAAGAAGAGCTGGGCGATGTACTGTTCGCGCTGATCAATTATGCACGGTTTGTGAAGACAGACCCGGAAAAAGCGCTGGAGCAAACGAACAAAAAATTCATACGCCGTTTTCAGCAGGTGGAGGAGATGGCGGCAGCACAGGGCAAATCGCTGCACGATATGAACCTGGAGGAAATGGACACACTGTGGAACAAAGTAAAAGAACTGGAACGTAAACAATAAATGCTGCGCCGCTATCCATATTGGGGTTGGTTGCTGGTGAGCGTGCTGCTATGGTGCGCCAACGGCTATCATTTTCATGTACATAGGCAAGCCATGCTGCCCGTGCATATGTCCCGTGATGTGAACAGCGATATTAAGCACCGGGAGGAAGCCTTTGAACGGTTTATCAATAACAAAGACCTGCTACGAAAAGTATTTGCCGATTCTATTTCGGAGCAGGAGGACAAGCAGCTTTGCAATGAGCCTTTTTATATTTTCTGCTACCGTAATGACTCACTGATATTATGGAATACCAATACGGTCATTACCACACCTAATGATTCGGTAAGTAATAAATGGCGGCTGCTGCGCAATCAGAAGGGTGTGTTCGTTTCAAAAACGATGCAGCCACCTGGGCTTGGGGGCAATAAAAGACTGGTGGTATTGCTGCCGGTACTGATCAACTACCCGGTAGAGAATGAATACCTGAAGTCGCACTTCGCGGCATCGGAATATATACCCGCGCAAACGAAGATCATACCGCCCGACAGCGCAACAGCAAAAGCCTACCCGATAGCGCTGCATGACGCGCACCCGCTTTTCTATATATATCCCGAAGCGGATAATATACAAAAGTGGACACCGGACACCTTGTTCATCGTGATGCTGATCGCGTCTATACTGGCATCGGTTGCCTGGCTGCAACTGATGATCGTATACATTAGCCGGAAGCGGTCGCCGGTATGGGGATTCGGTATCACGCTGTCTGTCATTGTCGCGATACGGTTATGGCTGGTGTTTGTAGGGTTGCCCTTCAACCTGGATACGCTTACTTTCTTTTCGCCGCTGCTGTATGCCTCCAATAAATTTCTGCCTTCTTTCGGCGACCTGTTTGTGAATACGCTTTGTTTTTTGTGGCTGGCCATATTTGTAACAAGGCATACGCCGTATCAAACATTTTTCAGCAAGGTAAAAGCAAGATGGGCGAAAGGGATCATAGTATGCGTGTTACTGGCTGCACTATTTGCCTATATACTGCTGTTTGCGAACCTCGTACGCGGGCTGGTACTCGATTCTAAAATATCATTTGATGTGAGCCATTTTTACTCCATCAATACCTACACCATACTGGGGTTGATGGTAATAGGCGCTATATCCGGCCTCTCGTGCCTGGTATTCTATTTGTTCAATTGCCAGCTACTCGTTCTGATCAACAATAAGTGGGTGAAGTATGTGCTCGTTGTGCTGGCAGGTATCATCTGTATATTCTTAACTAATAACTTCAACGGTTATTTCTATTGGGCGATCACAGGATGGCTGCTGCTGTTCATTATGCTGCTGGATGTTGACAAGTACAAACTGGTGAAAGACCTGTTTGAGCCGCGTATGATCTTCTGGGCCATATTCATCTGCGTGTTCTCCACCTTCATGGTGCAGTATTATAACCAGCAGAAGGAGCGCAGCGCACGCATAGCCTATGTGGAGGACCACTTATCGCCGCACCCCGATAATGAGATAGAATACGCGTTTGATAAAAAGGCAAAGAATATAGAACAGGATGAAACGCTGAAAGACTTTTTTAATGATCCCACCCCTGCGTCAAGAAAATCGCTGAACCAGTTTTTTGAAGCAAAATACCTGAACGGCGCTTTTGATAAATACCAGGCGCGTATATACCTTTTTGATGTGGAGAAGAAGCCGCTGTATAACAGTGATACAGCAGAATACAATTCTCTTTTGAACGAAAAGAATGAGTCGGCATCTACCAGTTCTTCATACCTGTATTATAAGGAGTCTATACTGGATCGGCATTTTTACCTGTCGTACATGCCGGTGTACAGCGACAGCATTAATAAAGTGATCGGCTACATTTTCATAGACCTTGACCTGAAAAAGCAAGTAACGGAAACCGTGTACCCCGAGCTGCTGCAACCGGTGACCAACCAGGAGAATGCCGAAGAGAATGAATATGCCTACGCCATTTATATCAATGATAAGCTGGTAACACAAACCAAAGACTATCCGTTTACTACTACACTGAATGATGATACGCTAAAAGCACAGCACTACGCATTTAGAGACAATACGTCTGAGCTCTATTATAAAGTATCAGATAAGCGAACAGTAGTCATCGTGCATTACCACAGCGAATTACTGGAGGTGGTTGTGCTGTTCTCTTACATCTTCGGGATACAGGTATTGCTGGCTATGCTGGTCTGGTTTTACCAGTTATATCTTTCCTATCTCACCTATACAAAAGCTGATGGCAAGCTCATCACCTTCAGCTTGCGCAGGCGTGTGCATCTTTCTATGCTGGCCATAGTGCTGCTGTCTTTCGTGATCATAGGCGGGGTAACGATATGGTTCTTCGGGCGGCAGTACAAAGAATCGAATGCGGGTAAACTGCAGAGCGTGATGCAGGTAGCCAAGCAATCTATACAGGACTACTTGAAACAAAGAAATGCTTATGATGCCGATTACATATTTGACTCGGTGAGCCGAACGCCCAATTTCAAATACTTTATTACCGGGCTGGCGACCAACCAGAAGACCGACATTAATATCTATGATGACAGGGGTATACTGTTCTCCACATCGCAGGATGATATTTTTGAGAAAGCGCTGATATCGAGGATGATGCGACCGGAGGCATATTATGAGCTGAACGCTTCAGGCAAATCTATAGTGATACAGGAAGAGCAGGTGGCTGCGCTTTCATATCTATCGGCATATGAGCCGCTGCGAGATGAGCATGGTATAACGCTGGGATATGTGAATGTGCCCTTCTTCTCATCAGAAAAAGACAGGGATTTTCAGATATCTAATATAGTGGTAACGCTGATCAATGTGTACGCGATCATCTTCCTGTTGTCGAGTGTTATCAGCCTGTTTATTACGAGGTGGATAACGGCTACGTTCAAGATCATCACACAGCAATTTGAACACCTGAACCTGCAAAAAAACGACCGGGTATCGTGGCCGTATGACGATGAGGTAGGACTGCTGGTACGTGAATACAATAAGATGGTGACCAAGGTGGAAGCCAATGCCACGCTGCTGGCGCAGAGCGAGCGGGAAACGGCCTGGCGCGAAATGGCGCAACAGGTAGCGCATGAGATAAAGAATCCGCTCACGCCCATGAAGCTGAATATACAGTACCTGCAGCAGGCGATGAAGAATCATAACCCCAACATCAAAGAACTTACTGATAAAGTATCGGACTCTATTATAGAGCAGATCAATAACCTTTCTTACATCGCATCCGAGTTCTCCAACTTTGCGCGCATGCCAGATGCTAAGGCGGAAGAGATAGACCTTAAAGACCTGCTGCACAAAGCGCTGGAGCTCTACCAGAATTACGAACAGGTATCAGTAACCACCACCTTTGGCGAAGGAAGTACGACTGTGCTTGCAGACCGTAGCCAGTTGCTGCGCGTATTCACTAATTTATTGGAGAATGCCAAGCAGTCCATCCCTGAGGGCAGGCAAGGGGCTATAAAAGTAGCATTGCATACCGAAGATGAATATGCCCTTATATCCATAGCAGATAATGGCATAGGCATTGATGAAGAGGCAACTAAGAAAATATTCCAACCTTACTTCACCACCAAATCATCAGGCACCGGCCTGGGCCTGGCCATGACCAAGAAGATCATAGAATTTTGGAAAGGCGCAATATGGTTTGAGACCGTAGACGGTGTGGGTACTACTTTTTATATTAAGCTGCCGGTGGTAAAGGGAGTGCAATAGTTACCACACCTGCACTTCTCTTTCCAATTCTATACCGAAGCGCTCTTTAACAGAATCTACTATCTGGCCGGAGAGCTGCCATATTTCGTTGCCTTTGGCATTGGCATAGTTTACCAGTACCAGGGCTTGTTTGGCATGTACCCCAATATCTCCCTTGCGGTATCCTTTCCAGCCGCACTGCTCTATCAGCCAGCCCGCTGGTATCTTCATGTGGGTATCGCTCATTACATAAGAGGGCAACTTGGGGTACAGACCGCGCAGGTACTGAAACTGTGCCAGGGGTATGGTGGGGTTTTTAAAGAAGCTGCCGGCATTGCCTATCTCGGCAGGGTCGGGCAGCTTGCTGTGGCGGATGCTCATTACTGCATAGGCTATTGCTTTTACCGAAGGCTCGGTAACGCCCATGCTTTCCAGCTCCTGCTGTATGGCACCGTAGCTGGTATTATAAACAGGATGCTTACTGAGTTTGTACACCACTGATGTGATGAACACCTTGCCCTTTAGCTCATTTTTAAAGATACTGTCGCGGTAGCCGAAGGCACATTCCCTGTTGTTGTAAGTGAGTATGGTGCGCTCTTTCCAGTACCAGAAAGAAACGGTTTCTATAACGTCTTTTACTTCCACCCCGTACGCGCCTATATTTTGCATAGGCGATGCGCCCACAGTGCCGGGTATAAGGGCAAGGTTCTCAATGCCGCCCCAACCTTTATTGATGGCATACAGCACCACATCGTGCCACAGCTCGCCGGAGGCTACGCGCAGCCATACGTTATTGTTATCTTCTTTTTCTATGGAAATACCTTTCAGCTCGTTGTGTATCACGAGACCGTTAAGGGGTTGCGTAAGCAATATGTTGCTGCCACCACCGAGTATGTATTTTTCCTGCGGCAGGGCGGTGAGGCCCGGCAGCTCGGTTACGCTGGTAAGCTCGGTGAACCATGCAGCAGGCACATCAATGCCAAAGGTGTTGTATGGTTTTAAAGATAGGTTGTGTTGCAATGGTGTTTGTTTATTTAAGTGCGTGTAAAGTGTGCCACACCTCAGGGGTGTGGCATACTTACCGGGTCAATGCAAAACTATGTAATAATCTTTTCTACTTTCCGGCCGGCAAATTTTATTCCCAGCCCATGGCCGCCGCTGAGGCTTATTACCCCGTTGTTATATTTCAATCCTGTAGCTACATCTTCTTTCAGCAACAATGGCCCATCGGCATCTACTTCATCCAGCAGGGGCAGCATATTGGCTATTGCAGCTGAGCCTATGGTACACTCGTTCATAGAACCCATCATCACTTTCAGGCCCAGCGAGCGGGCCTCTGTGATCATGCGCATAGCGGGGGTGATGCCGCCACACTTGGTGAGCTTTATGTTGATGCCATGAAAGCCTTCTGCGCATTTCTTCACCTCATCTTCGGTGCGGCAGCTTTCATCGGCAAACAGGGGTAGTGGCGATATGGCCTTCAGCTCTTTCATTTCTTCATGTGCATCGCGCGGCAGGGGCTGCTCTACAAGTGTTACACCCAGCTTTTGCAGTTCGGGTAGCAGCGCTTTAGCTTCATCAAACGTCCAGCCTTCATTGGCATCTACGCGAAGGGTGGCCGTGGTGTTTGCCCTTATGGCCCTGAGGCAGTCGAGGTCATCCGGCCTGCCTACTTTTATTTTATATACCGGCCATGGATAGGCTTTCATCTTTTCCACCATTTCATCGGGGGTATCCATTCCCAATGTATAGTCCGTGAGGGGTATAGCGCCCCAGGCAATATCCAATGCCCGGTACAGGGGCATCCGGCGCATCTGGGCAAACAGGTCCCACCCTGCTATATCAAGGGCGGCTATGAGAAAATGTTGGCCGGGTATCAGGTGGTGCAGGAAATGCCAGAAGCGTTGCGGCTCGGTAAGCGCATAGCGTTCTATCATAGTGCGCTTTTCTTCGAGCAGCGCGGCCATTTGTTCTGTGCTCACGCCATAATAGCTGATGGCAGGTGCTTCGCCATAACCGGTGAGGTTGCCCAGGCCCAGGGAGGTGACCAGTGTAGGCTGCTGTGTCTTCATACCGTGTGCGGTGATGAAGGGAAATTCAAACGCCAGCTCAAAGGAATAATGCCTTAATTGTAACATTCGTTAAAAATGCGACTATTTTTGCTAACGGTAAACATCTTTATGCTGAAATAACTTGGCTACAGGCAAAACATCAACAATGGGGGGCAAAATGCTGCAACAGTTGCGGCAGGGCATCAGCCATTTGTTCTACCCCCGTCTGTGCGAAGGTTGCAGCCAGCCGTTGTTGAAGGAAGAGGAAATATTGTGTGTGGGGTGCTGCCTGCAACTGCCCGAAATCGGCGATCAGCAACAGGAGGATAATGAGGCGGCTTTGCGTTTTGCGGGCCGTATCCCGTTCGTGGGTGCGGCATCGTATGCTTATTTTACAACTGATGGATTGTTGCAACACCTGCTGCATGGCCTCAAATATGGTGGCAAGCAGGAGATAGGTATGTTCCTGGGCAGGCAGCTTGGTGGTGTTTTGAAGAATGTGGGATGGATCTCTTCCGTGGATATGATCATACCCGTGCCGCTGCATAAAGCCAAACAGGCCAGCCGTGGCTATAACCAAAGCCTGCTGATAGCACAAGGCATAAGTGAAAAAACTAATATATCTGTAAATGACGGTGTTTTATACCGGGTAAAGGATACCGAAAGCCAAACGCATAAGACCCGCGCACAACGCATAGACAATATGGAAGGTGCCTTCGCTTTAAGAAATATGCCCGAAATACAGGGCAAACATATATTGATATGCGATGATGTACTGACCACCGGTGCCACATTGGAGGCCTGCGCGCTGGCCTTGCTGCAAGGAAATGAAGTAAAAATAAGCCTGGCGACCATTGGTATTGCTGTGGGTTAACGATTATATTTGTGGTGGAATTTATGGCGAAGTATTGTTTTTATAGCGATTTCACCATACCTTGACCAATTAATCAGTAAGCAGTAACACGATCATTTGATTTTTTAACGATTTTCTTTATGAAGAAACAGTTATTAGCAGCATCATTATTATTGTCGGCGATGACCTCTTTTGGTGCGGGCTATGAGCTCAATCTGCAAGGTTTAAGGCAGTTGGCTATGGGTGGCACAGGCGCGGCATGGCCATGGGATGCCTCTACAATATATTATAACCCGGGTGGGCTTGCGCGCCTGAAAGGCATGCAGGTTTATGCCGATATGGATTTCGTGATGCCGCGTGTGGCCTATGGTAATTACAACGGGCAGACAGGTATCTCACAGCAGCAAACATATACACCGTTTGCTGTGTACATTGGTGGTCCTATACAGGAAGGCAGCCGTTTCGCGCTTGGCCTTGGTGTATATACAGCAGCAGGCATAGGGCTTGACTGGAGCGATCAGAACAACTGGTCGGGCCGCTACCTCGTTGAGTCTATTAACCTCAATGCTACTTTTATACAGCCGACGATCAGCTATCGTGTAAGTGATTTCTTATCTGTGGGTGGCGGTTTCATTTATGCAGTAGGCTCGTTTGATCTTACCAATGCTTTACCCGTAGGTAAAGATGACACGTCGGGCCAGGCACACCTTCATGGCACTGCAAACGGTGTTGGCTTCAACCTGGGCGCACACCTCAAAGTATCTGACCACATACAGGTAGGCCTCACTTACCGTTCGCAGGTGAATATGAACATTAGCGGTGGCCTGGCTACTTTCACAGTTCCTAATTCATTGGCTTCTTCTTTCCCTAATACTACTTTTGAAACAAGGTTGCCACTTCCACAGGTTGCCACAATTGGCATCGGCATCAGGCCAACAGATAATCTTACTTTACAGTTCGACCTTAACTACACCGGCTGGAATTCTTATGATTCTTTGAAGATCAATTTTGCGACACAAACATCCGCATTGCAAAATATACATGCACCAAGGCATTACAAAAATACCTGGACACCAAGGTTGGGTGGCTGCTACAAGATCAGCAAAGTGGTATCTGTAATGGCGGGCGCTGCATATGACCCAACTCCTGTTCCGGATGGCTTTGTATCTCCTGATCTTCCGGATGCAGACCGTATCATACTTTCCTGTGGTGTAACTGTAAAGCCATTACCAAGATTTACTGTAATAGCTGCATTTGAAGGCACAATGGGTGTTAAGCGTAATGCTACATATGACTATGGTAATTTTAACGGCACATACCAGACGCAGGCTGCTACGCCGGGCATAGGTGTTTATTACAATTTCTAAAAACGATAAAAATTTTACGATGAGAAGAATATATATCATTGGCTCGCTCGCTCTTTTATTTGCTTCGTGCAAGCCCAGTGTAAATATTACTACACCCCCGACGTCCGGTACTGCCGATTTCTCGAATTACATGGCTATAGGCAACTCGCTTACCGCAGGGTATACCGACGGCAGCCTTACGGTTTCCGGCCAGCTGAACTCTTACCCGGAAAGACTGTTCGAGCAATTTTCAATGGTACAGGGTGTGCATGGTGCAAAAGGGCAATTCATACAGCCGTTACTCACAAGCGATAATGGTTTCCCCTATCCTAAGTATATACTGGGAATGACTTATAATGCGTGCGTTCCTTCGGATTCATCGCTTGGCCCTATAAGTTTCCCTAACTGGCTATTGACAGCGGCAGATGCGACTTATAGCGCAACTACGAATAACGGGCAGATCAATAACATAGCTGTTCCGGGCATACGAGTGGCAGACTACGCTGTAGCCGGCTATGGCAACACCGCGGTGAGCGCATATGCTAATCCTTATGCTGCAAGGTTCTATCATGATGTGACTAAAAGCCCGCTGGATGAACTGCAATACAGGGTAGGCAATTTATACCCTACCTTCTTTACGATGTGGCTGGGAGCCAATGATGTATTGGGCTATGCCGAAGCAGGTGGTGTAGGCGATGGCACCGGCAATGCATTACCGCTGATTCCGGGTACTGGTATATATAATACCAACAGCATTACTCCCTATGGCGTTTTCGATTCTCTTTACGACAAGGCTTTGAATGTAGCGATCAGTACAGGTGCAGGTGGCGCGCTGATAAACATCCCGGATATCACTACTATTCCTTTCTTTACTACAGTGCCTGCCAATGGATTGGTATTGACCCGCCAGGGCCAGGCAGATACCCTGAATGCGATCTGGGGAAACCTGAATAAGATCGTATTCCAGGTAGGGGCTAATTACTTTATCATACAAGACAATAATGGCGTGCGCCAGGCAGTGCCGGGTGAGCTGATATTACTTAATGTGCCGCAAGACAGCATTACCTGTAGCCATTGGGGCAGCCTGGTACCTATAAAACAACAATATGTGCTCACCACTGATGAGATACAGAATATTCGTGCTGCAACAACTTCATACAACAACTTCATACAGTATGAAGCTACACGCCACAATCTTGCTTATGTGGATATGAAGTCTTATCTTTCTACGATCAATTCGGGTGTTACTTACAATGGTGTTAAGTACACAGCGCAGTTTGTAACAGGCGGTGCGTTCTCATTGGATGGCATACACCTCACACAACGCGGTTATGCAATGGTTGCTAACCAGATCATTACTACTATTAATGCTAAATACGGTTCAACTGTTCCGCAAGTGGATGCGAATAAATACCACGGTGTTAATTTCCCATAACCGAGATACAGTCCTTTAAAAGAAAATGCCCCGGATACCGGGGCATTTTCTATTCTATACATTTCATCATACTATCCCAAAGCCGTTCGGCTGATTTGTTCCAGTCAAATTTTTTGATCTGCTCCCGTGCGTTAACAATGAGCTTATTGCGCAAAGCCTCATCTTTATATATCTGGTGCATTTTGTCGGCTATATCGTCGGGGTCTGATGGATCTACGAGCAATGCGGCATCTCCGGCCACTTCAGGCATAGAGGATGTATTGCTCACTATGGCAGGCACATCGCATTGCAGTGCTTCCAGTATAGGTATGCCGAAGCCCTCGAACAGGGAGGCGTAGACCAATGCGTATGCGCCGCCTATCACCTTCGATAGCTCGTCTACATTCATATACCCTACCCACTTCACATCTTCTTTAAAGGGCATGGTGGCGCGCATCTGCTCCACCTCATCATACTTCCAGGCGGGGCGGCCGGCGATCACCAGCTTCATGTTGGTGCGCTGCCGCTGCTTGAAGGCCACGAAGGCTTTGAGCAGGTTCACAATATTTTTGCGTGGATGCAATGCGCCTGCGAATACAAAATACTCGCAGCCGTCGGCATAATGTTTTTTTACTTCTTCCCGCTCTACGGCGTTTAAAGGCTTGTACTCATTATGTGCGCCATTGTATACCACATCTATTTTATCGGGCGCTATGCCGTAGCACTTAGTAATGTCGTTCTTAGAAAAGGTAGATACGGTGGCTATGCGGCAGGCTGCACAGGCAAACAGCGGGGAGTAGTGTGTCCAGTACAATCTGTGGCTCAGTACAAAGTGTTCGGGATAATGTTCAAATGCGAGGTCGTGTATCACTAAACAAGTTGGCACTTTAGTGCTCAGCGACATATAGCTGTCGGGCGAAAGAAAGAGGTCTATCTTATATTTGCGCAGCATAGCGGGTATGCTCCACTCGAACCAGATGTAAAATAATATGGGATGCCGTGCCTGCGGATGTACCACAACAGGCGTGACATTGGGGGCGAAAACAAAAGCGGGGTCATAGGGCCTGTCGAAGAAGAAGAAGAACTCATGTTCAGGATGATCCTTTACTATTCGTTCCAGGGTTTGATAAGTAAACCAACCTATACCTTCCAGCTTCCCTTTGAGCAGTAACCGTGTATTTACAGCAATTCGCATATCTTGTGACGGCAAAAATATAACTTTACTGCTTTATTGCCGTTTATAATTGAGATGCGCCGCTTTTTTGTAAAAAATATTCTTTTTGTTATCGCAGTAAATGTGTTGGTGAAGCCTATATGGGTACTTTTTATAGACCGTGTGGTGCAGATCAGGGTGGGTGAAAAGATATATGGCACTTATGCACCATTGTTCAGCCTGTCTATTATCTTTTCGGTGATACTTGATTTCGGTATTACCAATTATAACACCCGTACCATAGCACAAAACCCGGATAGCCTGCCGGAGATATTCCCGTCCATGTTCTCGGCAAGGCTGATATTTACGGGAATATATATGACTGTCGCCTATGCGTGGGGCATGTTGCTGGGCTACAAAGGTTGGGAGTTGTCCCTGCTGATTGGCGTACTGCTTATACAGGCGCTCAATTCCATAGTATCTTTTTTTCGCAGCAATATAGTGGCGCTGCATAAGTTCAAAACCGATGGGATAATATCAATAACCGATAAGCTGTTAATGATCATCATCTGCGGATTCCTGCTCCACTGGTCTTATACAGCTGCCCATTTCCGTATAGAGTGGTTCGTGCTTACGCAGATCATCAGCTACCTGATAGCAGCCATAGTGGGCTACCTGGTACTGAGAAGAATAGGCAGGGTGCGCCTGCGCTTTACATTCGACCGCAAGGTTATTTTCTCGGTGGTGAAGCAGAGCTTTCCGTATGCGCTGCTCATCTTCCAGATGTCGGTATACAACCGGGTAGATGTGATGCTGATAGAGCGTATGTGCCGCGATGGTAAGGAACAAGCAGGTATATGGGCTGCTGCCTTTCGCCTGCTCGACCAGACCAATATGTTCGGGTTGATGTTTGCTACAATGCTGCTGCCCATGTTTGGGCGTATGCTGGCGCACAAAGAAAATGTGCAGCCTATGGTAAAGCTGTCTGTGAATATGATGTTGCCCCTGTCTGTAATAGTAGCGGTGGCAGGTGTCTTTTACAGCGCTCCCATCATGCACCTGCTATACTACAAAGGCAGTACGGCCAACCCCGAATACTCTGTAGTGTTCGCCTGGCTCATGGCTTCTTTCCCTGCCTGGTGCCTGATGTATGTGTACTCTACCCTGCTCACCGCCAATGGCAGTATGCGTATCATGAATATGGTTGCTTTTGGCGGTGTAGTAGTAAATATAGTGCTGAACCTCTACTTCATTCCACGCTATGAAGCTGTGGCCGGTGCAGTCATTTCTTTCTTTACACAAACGGCTATGTCGCTGGCCTTCATGGTATTTGCATCCCGCACCGTGAAGTTGCCATTTAATGCTAAATGGGCGCTGTCGCATATTGGTTATATGGCGCTGGTAGTAGGGCTGGCATATGGCGTGGTGCATGTATTGACCGGCACATCCTGGATAGTGCAGTTGCTCACATTTGGCGCACTAAGTATGGTACTGATGTTTGTGTTCCGGTTTATTTCTGTGAATAGCATCAGGCAGCTTGCCGGTAAAAAGCTGGGTATACAATAGCTATTCATTATCGGGCAGCGTATGCGTTTTGTCGGCATGCCTGCTCTCATGGTTCACAATATGCACTGCTGAGCTGCTGACAATAACACCACCGCCATATCTTTTGGCATACACCTCTGTGAATTCTGCGCCGAAGTACAAGATCATGGCCGAATAATAGACCCATGTAAGCACCAGTATAATAGATGTAGCAGCGCCATATGCGCTGATGCTCTTGGACAGGCCGAGATAGTAGGCGATGAGGAACTTGCCGATAAGAAAAAGCACACCTGTGAAAGCAGCCCCAATAAATGCATCCTTCCATTTGATGCTCGCATCGGGCAGCACTTTGAAAATAACGGCAAATACAAAAGTAACGATCAGAAAGAGCAAGCCTATATTGCCCATTTTTATGAGGCCGATATGGCCTGTGCCCAAGAAGGATTCTATACGGCCGGATAAGAGATCTATGAGCAGGTTGGCAACTATGGTTACCAGCATGAGGAACCCAAGGCCTATGACCAGTACAAGAGATAGCAGGCGGTCGGTAACATATTTGAGCCAACTTCTTTTAGGCTTTGACTTAATAGACCAGAGGTAATTGATAGAGCTTTGTATCTCCGCAAAAATACCTGTAGCGCCAAAGATGAACACGAGTACGCCTATGATGCCGAACAATGTACTGTTGGTTTGCTTGCTCATATTCTCCAGCACACTCTGTAGCTCTGTGGCGGCAGATTGCCCGATGATGGCGCTCACCTTTTCAAACACTTCAGCAGTGGCCTTCTTATAAAAGAAGCCCAGTATAGTGATGATGACCAGCAGTAGCGGGCCTATGGAAAATATAGTATAGTAAGCCAGCGAAGCGCTGAGCTTTGTGGCATGGTCGTCCACAAATTCATTTGCAGCATCTTTAATGAGGCTAAAAAATATGCGGAACTTAGCTACCATATCTCGGGTAAGTTACAATAATACGCGTACCGGGCTACCATTCATATTCCTTCTCTACCACTTTCTTCAGCCTGTCTACTAAAGTGAGGGTGGCTGGGCAATGAATGAGGTTGTTCTTAAAGGTATCGTTGTATGCGTCAAAAGGTTTTTTGTTGTGGTGCGGAAATTCGGCACAATCGGCCGGGCGCACTTCGTATATAGAGCACATATTGTCTACCAGGAACTGGCAGGGCTGTGTCTTGTTCACCATATCGGTGCCGTCTTCTTCTTTAATGAGCCACTTGGCGGTAAACTCCTTAGGGGTCATATCCAGGTGAGTGGCTATGCGCTTTACATCCTTTGTGGTGAATGTGGGGGTCATTGTTTTGCAGCAATTGGCGCATTGCATACAGTCAATATCGCGCCAAACCGTGGCATCTACTCTTTGCACCAGCTCAGGCATATCATGCGGAACGAGGGTATCCAGCTTATCAAGGAATGCGGAAAGAGCTACTTTTTTGCGGGCGGCAGTACTCCTGAATTTTTTCAAGTCCATAAACGTTGTAAATATAGGGTTTTTAAGAAAATGTGGCAGTAGTAAAATTTGATAGACAACAATCCGTCAAAGCCTATGTCATTGTTTATCAGTAAATAAGCCGAGCCGGTTGTTTTTTCATACAAATTTCTTTTTCGCCCAAATCTAAACCTGATATGCCATCGTATGTATTACCGATGGCCCCTGAAACATTGTTTAATAACGTAAAATCAAAAACTATGCGAAAAATGAACTTTTCAAAAAGATTGCGGTTCCTGCCGGTCTTTTTAGCAGTCATGGCGCTGAGCGTATCCACATACGCATCGAGCCACAGAGAGGCCCCATTGATCTCCAATGATCCACAGGCCGATAATACAGATCTCTATGCTTTCCGGAGCCCTGATGATCCGAATACAGTGACGATCATTGCCAACTATATACCGTTCGGATCGCCTGAAGGTGGCCCTAACTATTATACATTTGGCACCAACATCCGTTACGAGATACACATTAAGAATGAAGCAACGACAGCGGCAGATGACATCACCTACCGTTTTACATTCTCTCAGGTAAACCAGGATACTACTACTTTCTTTAACATCCGCCTCGGCAAGCAGAACCTGAAGATGACCTATTTGTGCGAGAAGAGCACAGATGGTGGTGTTACATGGACCAATGTTGTATCTTCGGGTATAGTGCCTCCGCCAAACATTGGCCCGCGCTCTATAGAGAATGCAACGGTAGGACTGGGTGCGCCCAACTACCTGAGCCTGATGACAGGAGCTATTGCTACTGCTTCTTCCGGCGAAAAGGTATTTTGCGGCCCTGTTGATGATCCGTTCTTCGTGGATCTGGCAGGCGCATTTGACCTGGGCAACTTCCGTCCGTTCGGCCTCAGCGCCAATCCCCCTAAAGACGGCCTGGCGCGCTTCAACTGCCATACGATAGCTATTAAAATACCTATCAATATGCTGCAAAAAGACGGCCTGAGTGTATCCTCTGCCAGCAACATACTCGATAGCAGGTTTGTGATCGGTGTGTGGGCATCAGCCAGCCGCCAGCAGATCAAGACACTGGTATCAGGTTCAGGTTCTTATTCCGGCTCATGGGTACAGGTATCCCGCATAGGTATGCCGCTGACCAATGAAGTGGTAATACCTGTAGGCATGAAGGACAAATGGAATGCCAGCAACCCTTCAGGCGATGTGCAATATGCCAAATATTTCGAAAACCCTGAGCTGGCTTTGTACATGGACAATTCAGCCTTCGGCACAGCAGTGCCCGGACTGAACGCATTGCGTATACAGACCGCTTCTTTAGGTGCGTTCGACTTCCGTAACACACATAAGGGCCTGTGGTCTTTAAAAGGCTCATCAGCAGTGGCAGGCACAGCTCTTGATGATGCTGTTTTCGGAACCATCCTCCTTCCCGATTCGGCCAGCCCGCGTGCTGTGGATATACTTCCTATATTCTATACAGGTGTACCAAACCTTGCTCCTTACCAGCTGGCTACCGGCAAACCGGCAGGCAACCCACTGGCAGCAGGCAAGCCATTCATCAACAACTTCCTGCCTACACTGGGCGATATGCTTCGCCTGAATATGGCCGTACCTTCTACATCACGCACCGATCCTAACTTCAGTTCTGATGGTATCATAGCCGCAGCAGTTTTAGGGCTTACTGTAAGCACTTATGCCGATACTTCGATACAATTCATACCAAATATGGATGGTTTCCCCAATGGCCGCAGGCTGGAGGATGATGTGACCACTATAGAATTGCAGGCAGTAAGCGGTGCTGCGCTTGCGGCTATAGGGCTGTGGTATGATGATTACACAGTTGGTGTTTCTCCATCTCCTGTAACTACTCAACTGGGCAATGTACTGGGCTTCAACGCCGGGATCACGCACAATGATACTACGTTCCAGTCATCATTCCCTTATGTGCAGCAGCCATGGCGCGGGTATGACTATACTTTACAGGCAAGGTTCTAATTCATTAAATACTAAAAATCATTAAACATGAAAAATATTATAAACAAGTTTTTAATAGGCGCAGCAATCTGCATGTTACCGCAGGTGAGTGCCATAGCGTCTTCCCACAGGGAAGCGCCGCTGATCGCTAATGATCCGCTGGCAGATAATACGGACCTCTACGCATTCAGAAGCCCGTGCGACAGCAGCAAGATCGTGATCATAGCCAACTACATACCTTTTGAGCATCCTACGGGCGGCCCTAACTGGTATAACTTCGGAACGAACATCCGCTACGAGATACACATCAAGAACAAGTCTACAGGCACCACTGATGATATCACGTACAGGTTCACCTTCACACAGAGCAATGAAGACTCCACGACGTTCTTCAACATACGCCTGGGCAAACAAAACCTGAAAGACGTATATACCTGCGAACGTAGTATGGATGGCGGCACTACATGGACCACTATTCTTACTAATGGTATAGTGCCCCCGCCAAACATAGGGCCACGCTCAATACAAAATGCAACTGTGGGCCTGGGCGCTACATCTTACGATGCGCTGATGACCGCAGCCATAGGAACAGCATCAACCGGCGAAAAGCTGTTTTGCGGACCTGCCGATGATCCGTTCTTTGTAGACCTGGGTGGTGCATTTGATGTGGGTGGTTTCCGTACAGCCGGCCGCGATGGCCTGGCAAAGTTCAACTGCCACAGCATTGTATTGGAAATACCGATCTCTACTTTGCAGAAAACCGGTCTTTCTACTTCATCTGCTACCAGCATCCTTGATCCTAATTTCGTGATCGGTGTATGGGCATCCGCCAGCAGGCCTGCTATTACTACGCTCAGCAGCACAGGTGGCCAGCCGACTACATCAGGCTCATGGGTACAGGTATCCCGCCTCGGTATGCCACTGACCAATGAAGTGGTGATACCAATAGGCATGAAGGACAAATGGAATGGCACAAACCCTTATACAGGTGACGGCGCTTTCGTTCCTTACTTCGAAAATCCTGAGCTTGCTTTGTATATGGACAACTCAGCATTTGGTCCGGCAGTACCCGGCCTTGCTGCCCTCCGCATCCAGACCAATTCACTCGGTGCATTTGACTTCAGGAATACCAAGAAGGGTTTATGGTCGTTGAAAGGCACACCCGCTGTAGCCGGTACCGCCCTGGACAATGCAGTATTTGGTAATATTCTCTTACCGGATTCTACCAGCCCGCGTGCTGTGGATATACTTCCTATATTCTACACAGGCGTACCTAACCTGTCTCCTTACCAACTGGCTACCGGCAAACCAGCAGGCAACCCACTGGCAGCAGGCAAGCCATTCATCAATAACTTCCTGCCCAACCTGTGTGATATGCTTCGCCTCAACATGGCAGTGCCGGTAACAGACAGGTCGAGCGCTGACTTCAGCTCACTGGGCATCATCGCCGCAGCAAAGCTTGGCCTTCTCGATGCAAGGTTCAATACATCTACAGCTGTGCAGTTCATACCCAATATGGATGGTTTCCCTAACGGCCGCAGGCTGGAAGATGACGTAACCACCATAGAATTGCAGGCAGTATCAGGTGTAGCGCTTGCAGCTATCGGCCTGTGGTACGATGACTATACAGTTGGCGGATCTCCTGTAACTACGGATTTGACAAATGTGCTCGGTTTCAACGCAGGTGTTACTCATAATGACACTACATTCAAATCATGCTTCCCTTATGTACAGGATCCATGGCCGGGCTTTACAGGCAGCGAGTACTCAGGCCCTACTGAAGGTGTAACTAACCTGAATATCAATACCCCTGTGATAGCAATGAATGCCTTCCCTAATCCGTTCAGCAGCCAGGTATCATTCCGCTACAAGCTGGATGTGGCAGGTAAGGTGAACATACAGGTAACAGACATAACGGGCAGGGTAGTAAGTATGATAGAGCCGGGCAATAAAACACCGGGCGACTATACACAACAACTGAACACAGCCGCACTGGCACCGGGCAATTACATTGCCGTACTGTCGCTTGACGGCCAGAAAGTGCAGTCTTTGAAGATAGTGAAGATACACTAATGGGCCATTGTATCTTTGCGAGAGGGTCGGGGTTTTCCCCGGCCCTCTTTTTATATATAGCACACCCAACGTGGTTATTTTATAAAATCTTATGGCTTTAGGAAACAATATGCCCCCTGTGCTCGTATATAACAATACAAAACCAACCAGATAATGAAAAGGTCCATTCTTTATTTATTAGTAGTGTTATGCTGTGGTAACAGCCTCTTTTTAACTTCCTGCAAACCGCATGATGAGATACCGGCACTGCTGGAACGCCCAAAGACTATGGGGCCGGACGATGAGAAGGCCACTATCACAGAAACATATACAAAAGCAAAGGCAGCCCTGGCAAAGAACCCCGATGATATGCAGCAGTATGTGAACCTCGCCAGTGCCTATATAGCAGAAGGCCGTGTGACAGGTAATAACAGCTACTACTCCAATGCCGCTGTGAAAATGCTGGACAAGGTAACGAGCAGCAATACAGGCAATAAAGACATTATGTTCCAGGCATTGAGCCTTAAATCTGCGGTGCTGCTGAATATGCACCAGTTCAAAGACGCACTGGCTGCCGCGCAGCAGGGCGTGAGTATGAATGAGTATAACTCCGGTATATTCGGTGCGCTGGTAGATGCCAACGTGGAAATGGGCAACTATGACGAAGCGGTGAAAGACTGTGATAAAATGATCAGTATACGCCCCGATCTGCGGTCTTACTCCCGCGCATCTTACCTGAGGCAAATATATGGCCAGAACGCAGGCGCTATTGAGGCTATGACCATGGCTGTGCAGGCAGGTGTGCCGGGTATGGAGTCTACAGAGTGGGCGCGTACCAACCTTGGAGATCTATACCTGAACATGGGCAATGCAGACAGTGCTTCTATCATCTACCGCTCTTCATTAGTATATAGGCCCGATTATCCCTTTGCAATGATAGGCATGGCCAGGGTAGCCAAAGCCCGTAAAGACTATGCAGGCGCTATAGAATACGCTAAGAAAGCCATACAGCTGCGCAGCGAGGTAGCTTTTGTATCGCTGCTTGCCGATCTGTATGAACTGAATGGCGATGCAGCCAAAGCTAAGGACACCCGTAACGATGTGGTGAACCTGCTGGAAGAGGGACAAAAAGATGAGCCTAAAGACGCACTCGTGAAACATAATGTGAGCCGCGAGCTGGGTACTGCCTATATGAACGCGGGTCAGCTGGATAAAGCCCTGCAATTCGCAAACACAGACCTGGCCATGCGCCCGGAGAATATAGATGCCAATGAGCTGGCCGCATGGATATACTACCTGAAAGGTGACTATGCCAATGCAAAAGTACATGCAGATAAAATGCTGGCTACCAAAACACAGAACGGGAACTACCTCTATATAGCCGGCCTCATCTACGCCAACAGTGGCGATACTGCAAAAGGTAACGACCTGATGCACCAGGGTATTACCGTGAACCCTTTTGTAGATCAACTGATCATTAACCAGTCAAAATCTAAGACACCGGTAGCTTTCGCGAAATAAAACAGGAGAAATATTTATAGGAATTGGGGCTATTCTTAAGTGAACAGCCCCAATTTTTTTAGAAAAAATTAGTCCTTCAGCATTTTTTTGGTTTGCCTGAATGTGCCGTTCTGGTTGGTCACTTCCAGTTGATAGAGATAATTTCCGGAACTGGTAAATGAGCCGAGGTCCACATCAAGGGTATTGGTGCCTTTAGACAATCCGGTTTTAGTGATCGTTCTTATTGTTTTGCCCATGAGGTCTGTAATGGTAAGTTTCACATCAGACTGCTGCATGAGGTAGAAGGATACCGTTGTGGCGGCAGAGAAGGGGTTGGGGTAATTCTGCAAATTGCCAAACTGGCCACCTGTTTGCGCGTCTATTTCCTGTATACCTAATGACGTACCTGCGCTTATAGGTATGATCATGCTTGCTGTGTACCCTGCCGATGTACTGCCTGATATGGTCGCCGTTTCGCTGGCATAAGAGTCGCTGAATACCGTATCGGTTTCATTAGTCATTGGGTTGGTACCGCTGGTAGCGTAGAAGTCGTTAACAGTGATATTTAAAGCGTCAGGGAAACAGATCTGCGTGGTGGCTATAAGGCTGCTGCCATGGAACACCTCCACATGGATATGCGTAGCCCGCGAGGTATACCAGCCGGGATAGATGGATGTAAATGTTACCTGCCCTGCGCTATCAGTATATTGTATACCGCGCAGCCAGGTGGTGCCTGCATTATTTTGCGTGCCGTCTATTCCGGGCTGCCCGTCGTAGGCCGAATAGTAGCCCCGCTTGTTGCAGTGCCATATATCCACCCGCAAACCGGCTATAGGAGCGCAGCTTACATCTGTATTGGTAATAGTCAGCGTTAAGCTAAGAGGTACGCCCGTTTGTGTGCCTTCTGTAATATCTGTGCGCACCAACGATGTGGTACTTACGCTTGATGGCAGCGGATATGGCCCGGCAGTTTCTTCGGGTATGGCTGTGCAGGAGGTTTCCCTCGCCAGCAGGTCGTTATTGGACGGTTCGTCCATCAGGTCTTTAGACATAGCCAATACAGGCAGGGCAACTGCGCCAATGCTCATGATACTCACGCCTTTCAGAAAATGTTTCCTATCCATGTGGTTGATTTTAGTAAGGCTAAATTATTAAACCGGTTACTCCCAATAAAAATTAAGGGGTAAACAGGCATATTGCTGTAGCGTTTCTAAAAGCGCAGACGAAGTGCATGTGATAATAAGATTGTACCAGTTGCCGCGGCTTTTAGGCCGTGCTAGGATGGGAAATATGTTGGCTTTAGCCAAAAGCGTCGTGAGGATAGATTAATGACACAAAGTATAAAAGCGAATGGCCCCCGATAAGAGGCCATTCGCTTTTCAGTATTTATCGGCGGCTATTAAGCTGCTTCTTCTTCTTCTTTCTTTGCAGGGGTATGATCAATGGTAAATGTGATCTTACCGTCTGCTTCCAGGTAATCGGCAGTAACATTGTCGCCCGATTTGATGCGGTGGTTGAGGATCTCTTCAGCCAACGGGTCTTCCAGGTACTTCTGTATGGCCCTGTGCAGCGGCCTTGCGCCAAACTGCTGGTCATAGCCTTTCTCTGCAATGAACTTCTTGGCAGTTTCGGTAAGCACGAGGGTAAAGCCAAGGTTATTGAGGCGCTTCATCACATCCTTCATGATGATGTCAATGATCATGTTGATGTGCTTTTCTTCCAGCGAGTTGAAGATTACCACATCATCAATGCGGTTCAGGAACTCAGGAGAGAAGGTACGCTTCAATGCCTTTTCTATCACACCACGGCTGTTCTCTTCAGCATTCTCTGTTTTGGCCGATGTAGAGAAACCTACACCTGCACCAAAGTCCTTCAACTGGCGCGCGCCAATATTAGAGGTCATGATGATGAGCGTGTTCTTAAAGTCCACCTTGCGGCCAAGGCCATCGGTGAGCTGTCCGTCATCCAGTACCTGCAGCATGATGTTGAAAATATCCGGGTGTGCTTTTTCTATCTCATCCAGCAACACTACAGAGTATGGTTTGCGGCGTACTTTTTCGGTAAGCTGCCCGCCTTCTTCGTAGCCCACATATCCCGGAGGCGCGCCTATGAGGCGGCTGAGTGAGAATTTTTCCATGTACTCACTCATATCCACACGTATCAGTGCGTCATCGCTGTCGAACATATAGCGTGCCAGTGCGCGTGCCAGCTCAGTCTTACCTACGCCCGTAGGGCCCAGGAAGATGAAAGAGCCTATAGGCTTGCGGGGGTCTTTAAGGCCCACACGGTTCCTTTGTATGGCTTTTACTATTTTAGAGATCGCCTCATCCTGCCCTACCACATTAGCTTTCAGGTCTTCGTCCATACGGCGCAGCTTGGCGCTTTCGGCTTCCACCATACGCATCACAGGTATGCCGGTCATCATGCTGATCACCTCTGCTATCGCTTCTTCGTTTATCGGGTAGCGCTTGTGCTTGGCTTCTTCTTCCCACTCTGCTTTCGCGCGGTCCAGCTCTTCGCCCAGGCGTTTTTCCCTGTCGCGGAGCGCTGCGGCTTCTTCAAAGCGCTGGCTCTTCACCACCTTATTCTTTTCCTGCTTGATGTCTTCTATCTTCTTTTCAAGATCAAGGATATTTTGCGGAACGTTGATGTTCTTTAAGTGTACACGCGCTCCGGCTTCGTCCATCACGTCTATCGCCTTATCGGGCAGCAGGCGGTCAGTCATGTAGCGGTCGCTCAGCTTCACACATGCTTCTATTGACTCTGCGTCATAGATCACATTATGGAAGTCTTCGTACTTGGAGCGTATGTTGTTAAGAATGATAATAGTTTCTTCCACGCTTGGTGGTTCTATCAACACCTTCTGGAAACGACGGTCGAGTGCGCCATCCTTTTCAATATACATGCGGTACTCATCCAGTGTGGATGCGCCGATGCACTGGAGATCGCCACGGGCCAGGGCAGGCTTAAAGATGTTGGAGGCATCCAGCGAGCCGGATGCGCCACCTGCGCCTACTATAGTGTGTATCTCGTCTATGAACAGGATCACATCACGGTTCTTTTCCAGCTCGTTCATGATGGCCTTCATGCGCTCTTCAAACTGACCACGGTACTTGGTACCGGCCACCAGGGCTGCAAGGTCGAGGCTGATCACACGTTTATCAAACAGCACACGCGATACCTTGCGCTGTACAATGCGTAGTGCCAGGCCCTCTACTATAGCTGTTTTACCCACGCCCGGCTCACCTATAAGTATGGGGTTGTTCTTTTTGCGGCGGGAGAGGATCTGCGATACACGCTCTATTTCTTCATCACGGCCCACAATAGGATCGAGGGTACCCAGTTCTGCGAATTTGGTGATATCCCTGCCGAAGTTATCAAGTACCGGTGTTTTAGACTTTGTGGCGCCGCCGCTGCCTGCGGGCTTGCGCTGCTGCTGAAACTGGCGGCGTTCGTCATCGTCATCAAACTCTTCCGATCCCGGATCGTTATAGTCTGCCGATGGTGTGCCACCCTGCAAAATGCTCAATTCGCCCTTGAAACGCTCGTAATCAACTTCATAGTGATGAAGTATCTGCGTAGCCACATTTTCTTTGTTTTTCAGGATGGAGAGCATCAGGTGCTCGGTTTCCACCGTGGTGCTTTTCAGCGCCTTGGCTTCCAGCACAGTGATGCGGATCACCTTTTCGGCCTGCTTGGTAAGCGGCAGGCTGTTGATGTTGGCAAGGGGTTTGTTGTTCTTGTCTTTGATAGCCAGCTCCAGCTCTTTACGCAGCTCAAAAAGATCTACGTGCATGGTCTGAAGCACCTTCAGCGCCATACCTTCGCCTTCGCGGATGAGGCCCAGCAACAGATGTTCTGTGCCGATAAAATCATTGCCCAGTCTTAAAGCTTCCTCACGGCTATAAGAAATGATCTCCTTGACCTTTGGTGAGAAATTAGAATCCATCGTAATAAAGCTTGTTTTTAATGAATAAAGTTAACGATTTCAAATCAGTATTTGGGTATTCTCATTATTTATAGCGGTATCAATAAATAAAAATGCCACTGGCAAACGACTCCATAATATAAACGGGTGAAAGTCTTGGAGAGAATTGCTATTTTTAAACGCTCTTAAAACGTTGACCGTACAAATACTGCTACTAATGGATTTCAAAATTGATACCAAAGATACTTTTACAATAATTACGCCACTAAATGAGGCAATAGATGCTAAAATGACAGGTGCACTGGGTGCAAAGTGCGAAGAAATGAGGCAAAGCGGCAGTAATAACTTTATTGTAGACCTCGAAAATTGTAAAACAATAGACAAAACCTGCGTAGGCGAGCTGATAGCCCTGCAGGGAGTAAGCTATGATATGGACCTGTCTTTTGTGTACACCAAGGCCAATGACGAGATCACCAAGGCCATAAGGGACGAAGATGAGGACTTCATCATCAACCTGGCACCCCGAATGGATGAGGCCATAGACATTATAAGCATGGAAATACTGGAAAGGGACCTTTTTAATGAGGAGTAAATCGTCTATGCTGATTTTGCAGGCATATGATGGTATGGAACGAAAGCGATAAAAGTACCACTTTGTAAATCTCCTATGGAATTGATCTGATCTTTTAAATTTGACGGTAACGGAAGATTCATACAGCTTCCTCAAGTTCTTCAAGATAGAGCTCTATAGCTTCTTCCATGTTACTTTTTGTTTGCTCAACCGTTTCACCAACAGTGATACACCCATCCAAATCAGGACTATAAGCCGAAAATCCGGTATCAGTTGGCTCAATGATGATAGCGTAATTACTTAGTTGCATAATTTGGAAATACAAGTTACTGTTTCTCCCTTAAACAAAATACTTTTGGTATAATATTTTTAGGAGTAAAAAATAACATTAAGATTTTGAAGGTCACTATACTTGGTAATAATTCCGCGCTACCCGCATATGGCAGGCACCCCACGGCACAGGCAGTATCTGTGTATGGCGAGGTGCTGCTTATAGACTGCGGCGAAGGCACACAGCTACAAATGCAGAAATACGACCTGCGCTGGCGCAGTATGCACCACATATTCATCAGTCACCTGCATGGCGATCATTATTTTGGCCTGCCGGGTCTTATAACCAGTATGAGCCTGCTGGGCCGCACCGCACCCCTGCACCTTTACGCCCCCGGGCCGCTGAAGCCGATCATAGAAAGCATACTGGCCGTGGCCGATAGTGTGCTGTCTTACCCCTTCTATTTTCATCCTTTGCCCGATACCACAGCGTTGCTGGTAGACGATAGCGCTTTCTGTGTTACCTGCTTCCCGGTAGACCACCGCATACAATGCCACGGTTTCCTGGTGGAGCGCAAAACAAGGGGCAGAAAGCTGCTACCCGATAAATGCCGCGAATACGAAATACCGTCATCCTGGTACGAGCATCTGAAAAAAGGCGAAGACTATGAGCGCAAAGACGGCCTGCTCGTAAAGAACGAATGGGTAACAGCCGATGGCCCCGCGGTAAAGAAATATGCCTACTGTGCCGATACCCTCTACAGCGAAGCCTACCTGCCGGTGATACAGGGCGCGGACACTATATACCACGAATGCACTTACCTGGAGGCAGATAAAGCCAAGGCTGTAGCCCGCTACCACAGCACTGCCGCACAGGCCGCGCAACTGGCCAAACTTGCCAATGCCAGGCAATTGCTGCTCGGGCATTTCTCCTCGCGCTACAAAGAGCTGGAGCCTTTCCGCGAGGAAGCTGCCGCCATTTTCCCTAATGTACTGGTGAGCGCCGAAGGAACGGCCTACGAAGTGTAATAGTTGATGTATCTTTAGGATACAATTATACCACACACATGGTACCACAATGGCAAACAGGAAAGGTAATACGTATGGAGCAGGCCACACCCAACACACGACGATATTGGGTGCAGATCAGCGCAGCAGAATCATTCCCCTTTAAGCCCGGCCAGTTTGTGACGCTGGATATGCCTATACATGAGCAGCGCAACAAGCGCTGGCGCAGCTACAGCATAGCCTCCATGCCCGATGACAGCAACGTTATAGAACTGCTGATAGCTTTTGTGGATGGCGGACTGGCATCGGACTATATATTTAAAGAGATACAGGTGGGCAGCACCTTTACACTGCGTGGGCCACAGGGTGTGTTTGTAACACCGCCCCAGGCGCATGAAAAAGATGTGTACCTTATTTGCACCGGCACAGGTATAGCGCCCTTTCGTAGCATGCTGCTGTATATGCACCACACCGGCGCACCACATAAGAACATACACCTCATATACGGCACCCGCACCCGCGAGGGGCTGCTTTATGAAGAAGAGATGAGAGGGTTGGAAGAAAAAATGGCCGGCTTTCATTTCCACCCAGTACTATCCCGCGCCGAGTGGGAAGGCCGCAAGGGATATGTGCACCAGGTATATGAAGACCTGTGCAAAGACAAAGCCCCGGCAGCCTTTATGCTCTGTGGCTGGCGCGAGATGATAGACGAAGCCAGGCACCGCATACACGAATTAGGCTATGACAACAAAGATGTACATGTGGAGATCTATGGTTAGACTTACAGCACCGTCCACCAAATATTCCTTGGCGCCATCTTGCCCCAGTCTTTAAAACTGGTTTTCACCGTTTCGTACAATTCTTTCTCGGTTACTTTTTTGCCTTTGTCAGGCATCATGAAATCTGTTTCTTTTGGCGGTACCAGTTCTACTTTATCGGCCGTCCATGTGGTATGCAGGCGGGGTATGGCCAGCTCCATGATCATGCCGGGCAGGCCGCCAAACATCTCGGGTCCGCCGCTCACTACTATATCTTCGGTATAAAACGCGACCACATATACTGAGTCGCAGATCTTGCCTACAGCTTTATGGCATTTAAAATCGGCTATGGTACGTATCTCATCCTTTACCACCCAGTCTATCTTACGAGCAGAATCCTCTACCATGAATTTTTGTTCGTAGATCGTTTTCTGCGCCTTTACTTTACCGGCTGCAAAATCAGTGAGCACTATATTCTCTGTGGCCGGGCCGCCGCCAAACATCTTAAAAGTATTGTTACCCGGCGCTTCCTTGCCCGGTTTGTATATACTACGGGCGGTATCGAAGACCATATCAAAAAATGAACTCTGAAATTTTGGTATCTGCGATTTTATCTTTTCAAACCATCCGTTCTCATCGCCCATCTCTTCCATCTGGGCATAGATATTCACTTTGCGCTCATACTCTATTTTGCCCGCAGTTGTGTATTGTGCCTTACTGCCTGTGGATATGGAAATTAGAACCGTAAGTATCAAAAATAGTTGTTTCATACAATGGTGTTATTAAGGTTAGTGTATCATTATGCCACCTGCGGGTGGTGCCGGCGCGCCTGCGGGTGTATGTGTGAAATTCCATATGAGGTTGATCATCCCATAGCGGCGTATGGTGTTGTAATCATTCTGCGTGATCATTGTACCCTGCGCGTTGCGGCTGTAGCCGATGTTCTGGTTGAGGATATCGAACACAGATGCCCTCAGCTCCAGTTGGCTGTTCTTCAGGAATTTCTTGCTCACATAAGCATTCCATTTGATGACGTTTGTGTTGTTATCAAATACAATGGTCTTCTGGCGGAAGATGAAATCAACATTGCTGCTGATCTCAAACTTTCCGGGCAGCTGCACAGAGCCAGAGAAGTCATTATCGTTCGACCAGTACCTGGTGCTGAAGGTACTAACAGTAGCTGTGTTATCATTGTAGGTAACGGATGGCTCAAAACGGAACTCATACTTTTTCTCCTTGTTCCTGTTCAGGTCTATGCCGAAGGTGTAGCTGTTATTGTTGCTGGTATTGGCCAGCCCGTTCACAAAGTTGTTAATGTGGTTGATGTTCGTATTAGCGTGCGCGCCCACTTCAATATCTATTTTACTCAGTTTAAAGCCGTAGCCCGCATACCCCCAGCTGGTGTAGTTGCCATTTACATTCACATACTGTGTGGTGTTCACATTGTCTATCGTATTTTGAGATGTGCTGATAGCGCTGTTGATAAAGCTGATATTGCCACCCATCCACAAATAGCGGTTGGTGAGTACCTTATAATCGTTGTAATGCACATCTATGCTATTGATGAATTCCTGCTTTAGATTGGTGTTGCCGATCGTGATATTGGTCGGGTCTGTGTTCTGCCGTAATGGCTCTATTTGTGTTATAGACGGCTGCTGTGTGCTACCATTGTAGTTAATGCTAAAACTGCTTTGGTTGCTGATCTTATATTTAAAGCTGGCCCTGGGGAAGAAGTTGAGGTAGCTATAAGTGTGTGATAGTGCCGGGTCGTACAGGTTGCTTTGCACATACTGTGCGTTGGATATATCGCCGCCAAAGGAAAAGTTGATCTTCTTAAATACAAAGCGCAGGTTAGCGCCGCCCAGGTTGCTCAGTATATTGTATTTATAGTTGCTGCTGTAAGTTGTATCCAGTCGGGAAAAGCGCTGTGTAGCGCTGTCATAATCAAAAGAGTTGTTCTTACTGCTGCTGTTGTTCACGGTCACGCCATAGTTCAGCTCCAGGAAGGTGACCTTGGAGAGCGGCTCTGTATAGGTAAGCTTGGCGGAAAAGGCCAGTGTATGGGTACTGTCGTCTTTATGCTCATTAGTGGAGGGTATAGGAATAGTGGTAAGTCCGGCTTCAGGTATGATCGTTGAAAGCAGTGTGCCATCGCTGATCGATTTCTTATAATTCTCTTTTACATCTACCGATAGGGTCCTTCCTTTTTTAGCAAACTTATGGCGCAGCAGCAGGTCGGCATTAAGGTAGCCCGACTTGGTATCGCTGGATATAGTCCTGTTATTGTTGTACAAAGTATCTGTGGCATCTGCCACCTGTAGTATGGATGCGGTATTGTACAGCGATGAGGTTTGTGTATGCTTCAGTCCACCTGTAGCAGTCAGCTTCACTGTTGTGTTGCTGTCTACCTTCCATTCATAGAGCGCATCTGCCGCATGGCGGTCGCCCTTACTGAACTGGTGGCTCACGGTCCTGTTCACCGTACTGGTGTCATTGGGCCGCATGAACTGTACTATGTTGTCTCCATCTATTTGCACATTCTGTAAGGCATATCTGTAGTTACCGGAAACATGGTCTTTATCCTCATCCCATTTATCGGCGAAGTGTATGCCACCCGTCCAGGTCTGTGGCAGGCCCTGCCCGTTGTATCGCCCGTCCCATCCTCCGAAGTCCTGGTCACCGCCTGTCCAGGTGGTCATGATTCCGCCATCGTCAGATATCTCGGTAGTGCCGTTGCCCGATGAGTATTTGTCTTTATCCTGCCAGCCCAGCCCCACCTTATCAGTATTGGACATGATGCCGAATACAGAGATCTGCCGCTTGCCTTTAAAAGCATTGATCATTCCCTGGTCCTGGAAGTAGCCATCGGTGCCACCACCGGCATCCAGCTTACCGAAGTAGCCCTTCTTCTTATCTTCTTTCAGCTCCAGGTTGATGGTCTTTGTCTTTTGCCCGTCATCTATGCCGGTAAATTCTGCCTGGTCGCTTTTCTTATCATACACCTGTACCTTCTGCACGGCATTGGCCTGCAGCCCCTGCGTTACCACCTTTGGGTCGTCGGAGAAAAACTCTTCGCCATCCACCAGTATCTTCTGTACTGTTTCGCCCTGCGCGGTTATCTGCCCGTTCTTATCTACCTGTATGCCCGGCAACCTTTTCAGCAGGTCTTCTACGGTGGCGTTCTCCTTTACCTTAAAGCTGTCGGCCATGTATTCGGTGGTATCGCCCTTTATTTTTATGGCTGCTATCTGTTGGGTAAGTACATATTCTTTCAGCAGGTGTTCTTTAGATACCATGGGCAGGTCGCCCATATTGGTCACCTCTTTATTAATATTCAGCACCTCTAAGTAATCCACAAAACTGGGATAGGTGATGCGCATCATATATTTTCCTTTGGCAGGCAGGTGCGCTTCAAATGTGCCATCGGGCTTAGTGCGTACAAAACTGCTGATCACAGAATCGCTGGTGCGGATGAAGACCACGGAAGCATAATGCAACGGTTGCACATTCAGCGTATCAGTTACAGATCCTTTTGCAGTATAGGTTTGGGCGTGGGAATAGTGCAGCGAGCACAGTAATAGCAGGGTGCAGAAAAGGTACTTCATATGCGCTGGGAGTGAGTGTGATCATAAAACAACGCAAAAATTCTGTAATAGTTTATAATCCATAGGGGGATATAATAGGGTATTTCACCATAATTAACATTCCCTTATGGTTATTAGATAGCTGTGAACATTTAATTAAGGCTACATCACACAGTCAGATTTGACAACTTTTAAAAAGTTGTCAAATCTATGTACACACTTACTCCTGTCCCGCGGCCTTCGTCATAGGCACACCCACCTCGCTGCTATATATAGCCGGCCTGTTATGATCTACAGGTATCCCAAAAGCTTCGTAGATGAGGTCTTGCGCAGTGGTGCGCACATTCAGCTTATTGATCTTGACGTTCTCGGAAGAAGGATAAACCCTGTTGGAGAGGAACACGAATACAATACCCGTGGCAGGATCAGCCCAGGCGCAGGTACCTGTAAATCCCTGGTGTCCGAAGGCATAGCCGCTGCACCTGTCGCCCGCCGGGCCGCCATTCTCTTCATCAGCCAGCGGCTTGTCGAAGCCCAGGCCACGGTGACTCAGCTTGCTGTGGTAAGCGGTAAAGAGGTCAATGGTCGAAGCCTTAAAATAACGCTTGGCGCCATAAGACCCCTTGTTCAGAAACATCTGGAAGATAGTAGCCACATCATCAGCCGATGCAAACACACCCGCATGGCCCGCTACCCCACCCAGCATAGCCGCTCCGGGATCATGCACATAACCACGCAGCACCTGGTGGCGGAAGAACAGGTCTATCTCCGTAGGGGCTATCTGAAGCGTATCAAACTTTTTCAATGGCAGGTAGGTAATGCGCTTGAGGCCCATAGGCTTGTAAAACTGTTCCTCCACATAGTTATCTATCGTTTGCCCGGTAATCTGCTCCACTATTGCCGCGAGAAAATAAAAGTCAAGGTCGCTATATACGCTCTTTCCCGTATTTTCCAGCGGACTGGCATATACCTGGTTCCACATAGAGTCTTTGTAGTCGGTGCGCAGGTAGAGTGTAGCCCCTACCTGTATATCAAATCCCTTTTGAGGCGTATTGCTGAATAGCCCTTTGCGTGGCTTTCCGTCTTTATCTACTGCTTCCCTGAAGAAAGGTATCCAACTCCGCAGCCCTGCCTGGTGCAGCAGCAGGTCTTTAATGTGCAGGTTGGCTTTATTTGTTCTCTTTGCCGATGGCAGGTAGTCGCCAATGGTTTTATCAAGGTCTAGTTTGCCCTGTTCATAAAGCCTCATCACACCCATCAGCGTAGCCAGCACTTTGGTGCAGGAAGCCATATCATACAATGTATTAGTATCCACCGCTTGCTTCTTGCTATAGGTCATATACCCGAATGCCTTATCATAAAACACCTTGCCATTGCGTGCGCCCACTACCCTGCAACCCGGGAATACCCCATCGGCTATATTACGCGCCATAAACATATCCAGCCTGTCCAGTGCGGTCTGGTCCACTACGCCTGCGTCGGTTGGGTATATGGTCTTCGTCAACTCGTTGGATGCGTCCTTGGCGATCATCGGCGCCCGCGGTGGCGCAGGGCATATACTCTGTCCGTTCACGCAGGCGGTAACGGGCAGCTTACCTTTAGCCTTTATTTTTTTCAGCAGCACATCGGCCACTGTGTTCTCGGTTATAGTATCATCCTCATAGCCCACCAGCACGGAGCTGGCGCCACAGAAATATTGTGTGGCATAGGCATTGCCCAGCAGCACGATCATCACATTGTTGCGGCAGGCAGCCTGCTGCAAAAAGCCCAGCGCCTCATCGCTCAGGCCGTAGTTATTGCCCGGCGTAAAGTTGAGGTCATGCACAGCTATGATGGTAGCATCATACTTGTACATATGCTCCAGTATCTTCTGCGTGCTATCTGCCGATGAACCCTTCGGCAGCCATTCGGGTTTTATATTATTGAATACATCATCGAGCGCGGTATATAGCGGTGTGCTTTTGCTGGCATTGATGCCCACATAGCCCACACGCATATTCTCGTTCAGCTTGGTCAGTATCCGGTTATCATCCTTCACCAGCGTTATAGCGCCCTTTGCTACCTGCGCGCGTATAGGGTCTATGGCCTGGTTCAGGTCTGCGGTAATGTTGGTAGGGTCTATGTCTTTAAATGTCGCAAGGCCGGCATCGTACTTAGCGCCCAGTATTTTCTTCACGCTGGTTTCCAGCATGGCCATGGGTATGCTACCGCTGTCTATGGCATTCTTTATTTTAGTAAGTGCTGTTGGTACATCCTGCGAAAAGAGCAATACATCGTTACCGGCTTTAAAAGCCATCAGGTCGGCATCGCCGGAGGAGAAGTATTTGGTAACGCCCTGCATGTTCATGGCATCGGTAAATACAAGGCCGGTAAAGCCCAGCTTATTGCGCAGCAGGTTGGTCACTACATTTTTAGACAGCGTGGTGGGCATATGCGCGGTAGTATCCAGCGCAGGCACCTGCAGGTGGGCTATCATTATGCTTTTTACCCCGGCGGCTATCAGTTGCCTGAAGGGGTACAGCTCCAGCGTATCCATCTGCAGCAGCGATTGCCCCACTACCGGCAGGTCTTTATGCGAGTCTACGCTCGTATTGCCATGGCCCGGAAAATGTTTCGCACACGCCATTACCCCATTGTATTGCAGCGCGCGCATATAAGCTATGCCCATCCGCGATACCCACACCTTATCCTGCCCGAAGGAGCGGGTATTGATCACCGGGTTGGCGGCATTGTTGTTCACATCCACATCGGGGGCAAAGTCTACATGCACACCCAGCCTTTTGCATTGCGCAGCAATGGCGCAGCCCATACGGTACATGATGGCCGTATCGCGTGTAGCGCCCAGCATCATCTGCCGTGGAAAGTTCTTTATACTATCCAGCCTCATGCCCAGCCCCCATTCACCATCCATGCCTATCAGCAGCGGTGTTTGCGCCATATGCTGGTAGCGGTTGGTCAGCACAGCCTGCCTGCCTGCGCCGCCCTGCATAAATATGAGGCCGCCCACCTGGTGCGCCGCTATAAGTTTGGTAACAGCATCTTCATTATAATTCTTACCGCCCGAGTATGCCGCGATCATGAATAGCTGCCCTATACGTTCCTCTTCGTTCAGCGCATTGTACACACTGTCCACCCAGCGCTGCCTGCCAAAATTATCTGCCTGCCTTTTTTGGGCAGTAGCCTGTGAGATGATGCAAAGAACAACAGCAGCAACTAATAAGATCTTGCGGAATGAACACATATGGAAAGACAAAGGAAAGTTTCATCTTTCCTGAAACAAAAATAACTTTATTCGGATGAATAAGCCGTTTGCTAAATAATTTTTTAAATGTTTTACCATAGATAAAGTAATTTATTTATTACCTTTGGTTATGAAGTCCAGCGAACTTTTAAGGATCCTGAAAAAAGATGGTTGGTATGCTATACGGCAAAACGGAAGTCACATGACTATGGTACATCCTTCTAAAAAAGGTAAGATTGTTTGCCCCTATCATGGCAGCAGTGAAGTGAGTAAGGGACTTGAAATAAAAATACTTAAAGACGCAGGCATAAAGTAAGGGTATATGAGAAAGATAGAAATGATAGTGGAGCGAACAAATACCGGCTATTGCGCTTATGCGAGCAAATACCCTGTATATACTGTTGGCAATGATTTCCCTGAATTGAAAGCCAATATGCTGGAAGCACTTAACTTATATTTTGAAGAAAGCGGTAAAACGGTCACAGAAGATAATATAAAAACATCGCTTGACCTGCCGCAGTTTTTTGAATTTTATAAAGTCATCAACGCAAAGGCGCTGAGCCAGCGCATTGGTATGAACCAAAGCCTGCTTGCCCAATATATAAAGGGGAATAAAAAACCATCGGACGTGCAAACCCGGCGGATACTAAAAGGTGTGCAACAGGTAGGTAAAGAATTAGCTGAAATGCAATTCCTGCTCTGATCATTACCGCTCATCAAAATCTATCACCACCCTTTCTGTGCGCGGATGGCTCTGGCAGGTAAGCACGAAGCCTTTAGCTACTTCATCATGCTCCAGGGCATAGTTCACTTCCATTTCCACCTCGCCTTCGGTTACTTTGGCTCGGCAGGTGCAGCATACGCCCCCCTTGCAGGCATAAGGCAGGTCGGCGCCGTTACGTAGTGCGGCATCCAGTATGCTTTCCCCTACAAAAGGTACATCCATATCAAAGGTAGCGCCGTCTAATTTTATACTCACCTTGCTCTTAGGCCCTTCATCGCCTTTGTGGTTGGTTACCCATTTCTCATGCGTAGCCTTGGGCTGGTCGGGCGATGCAAAAAGCTCTAAATGCACACTTGGCGAGGGCATACCCAGTTCCACCAGCGTCTGCTTGATGGCCAGTATCATTTCCTCCGGCCCGCAGATGAATGCCTCATCTGTTGCCTTTACATCTATCAGTGTTTTGCAGAAGGCTGCACACTTCTCAGCGCCCAGGCGGCCGCTGAACAGCGGTATATCCATATACTCGCGGCTCAGCACGTGAAACACGCGCAGGCGCTCCATGTATATATTCTTTAGCGCCTCTATTGCTTCTTTAAAAATAATGGTGTTGCGGGACCGGTTGCCATATACCAGCGTGAAGCTACTGCCTGGTTCATCTTCCAGCACCGACTTCATAATGCTCATGATAGGGGTGATGCCGCTGCCTGCCGCAAAGGCGAGGTATTCTTTATGCTTTTTATCTGTTTTGGCAGGGGTGAATTTGCCCATGGGCGGCATTACATCCAGCACATCACCGGCTTTCAGCTCGCCATGCGCAAAGGTGGAGAACTTGCCTTGCTCTACTTTTTTAATGGCCACACGCAGCTCACCGTCCTTAGGGCTCACGCATATGGAGTAAGACCTGCGCAGCTCGGCATCCTCAAAATGCCGACGAAATGTGAGGTACTGCCCCGGCGCAAACCGGAAACGCTCCGCAAGCTCCCCGGGAACCTCCAGCGATACAGATACACAATCAGCCGTTTCAGGCCTTACATCCTTTACTGTTAATGGATAAAATTTGAGCGCAGACATAAATGGCTGCAAAGGTAGGGAAAAGCATTATCCATTATGTGTGCTTATAGAGTAATTCTAAAGTGAAACCTTTCCGTAGAGATGGGCATTTAGATAATAGTATCTTAACATTCCTATTTTTGCCAATTCAGATTCTAAAAAGTGATAACGTTGCGTGTAGTTTTCATGGACAACAGGTGCTCCTGAAAATATTGTTACTCCGTTTCGCTGATCAATCAAGAGCATTTCAGTTAAAAGGCCCTGATATGTTGTTTCAAAATTTTTCATAATTAATATTTTTACAAAGATACCGAACCTGCTAATTACATGCTAAAAATCAACTACATCTTTTAAGTGTAACACATTGCAGATGTTAAATGTGCATTAGAAGATTTGTATTTTTATCTTTGGTAAATCACAGTGTATATGAATAAATTTATTGACTACTATTCAGTTCTTGGTATCAGTATTGATACCAACCAAGAAGAAATTAGAAAGGCTTATCGAAAACTTGTAAAGCGGTATCATCCGGATTTAAATCCAAATAACCCGGAAGCCACATCTAAAATGCAGTTGATTAATGAAGCATATTTAATACTGTCTGATAGCAACTCAAGAACTCTGTACAACATAAAATACAAGCAATTTTATAATAATGTACCTCCTTCAGAAGGACGAAAAGAGAACTATAAAAAGGACGAACAAAATTATCAGAAAGAACAAAATTATCGCGATGATCAAATAGACGAATGGATAAAAAAAGCCCGACAGCAAGCAAAAGAAATGACTGATGATTTAATGTCAAATTCTAAGAGTGAGGTTAAAGGCTTTGGTATAGGAGTTTTTAACGGTATGCTAAGAAGTTTATTTTTAATTTTTAGCACGCTGCTATTGATTTATTTTATTAAAAATTTATCCAATCATAATAACGCTATGACAACAATATTAGAGAATCCAGTTACTAAAAAAAACAACATTTCTACAAATAACGATACTGCTTTTGCCAAGACACAACCTCAGACTTCAGAAAAATTCAATATAAATATTGTTCAAGTAGTTCCTTTACCTACTGAAGATGTAGAAAATGATTCGCAGATGGAAAAATTCAAATATCCGCTATTGGACACTCTACAAGAACTAGGGAAATACAGTAATTCGATTGTGTCTTATGGGATAGCATATCAGCGTTGGCCTGGGCCTAAGAGTTGGATAGGTTCAGGTGGTATTGGTACAGATGGCAATATGAGTGTTATGCTTTATCCTAATGAAGCTAGCAAAGAACACATCTATGTAAAATATTTTTCATTACCCGCTTGCATATATTGCATGGAAAAAGCTGCTGCACCTTACTTTCCAAATGCTATGGAAGACTACAACCGCAATTACAATATTAATGGTGAAGATCCAATACTGACAAAAGACAGGAAGTACATTACCAGAATGAACGACAGCTTTGTGCGGTATCGAATTCCAAAGACAAGCAATACAACAAATATCGGGGTAATTTTTTATCCTCATGGTGAACGTTGCTATGGAATGGACATAGTCATGGCAAACAAAGATGAAGGGCTTGCTGAACTAATAATAGATATGTACTTAAACAAGAAATTGTGAAAGCAGGATTTTTTCCTACCCCTGTAAGATATATCTCATCTTCGTGAGGCTGTTGAGGAACAAGTAAGTATTATGTAACAATATGGTTAGAGTAAAATGACTTTTTATTTTGGCAGAATGAAATTTATTAATTATCTTAATTATGAGGGATATCCTTATTAAAACAATAATTATGAAAAGCATTTCAATTTCAGAACTGACAACATATATAAACGAAGAAACTAAAATTGCTGGAGTAGATTGCAAGTTTTATAACACTCATTTGCACGGAGGTAAATATAAGTTTTACCCTATTAAATCTGGTGATAAAAAAATGGATGGAAGTTGGGAAATACTGGCTAATGATAAAGGCTTCGAATTTGTTACAGAGCCTCAATTAACGGAAGATAAACTATATTTAAGTATAGCGTTAATACCTGAAAATCTTTTAAATAATGTAACTCTTCTGGAATGGGCGCTTTAGATTTTTCACCCTGTTAGTGTTCGTGATCAATAGATAGCATAGGGCACTTATGTTGGTAAGCAAAATCAGGAATTGAGAGAATTATTCTCCTACCCCAGCATCCCCTCCAGCTCCTCGCGCTTCACCATCACAAATACCTTCTTGCCATCAGGCGTGTACTCCGGCTGTGTGCAGGCAAAGAGCTCATCTATGAGCGCCTGCTGGCCTTCGGCCTGCATAATGGCGTGCTTGTTGCGGGAGAGGCGACGGGCCATATGCGCCAGCAGCCGCTCGGTGCGTTTGTTCACCGCATCCGGCGATTCATGTTTTAGATGTTCTACCACCTCATCCAGCACGGGCTTTTCTTCGCCGGGCTGCATGCCTGCGGGTATGCCCTGCACCGCAAATGTGTTCTTACCAAAGGGGGCTATGTCAAAGCCTATACGCGCCAGGTCGGGCAATACCTCGGTGAGCAGTATGGCATCCTGTGGTGGCAACTCATAAGATACCGGGAAGAGTACCTGTTGCGATGGTGTGTTCTGCTCGTTCCAGCCGTCCAGTAGCCGCTCGTACCATATACGCTCCTGCGCGCGCAGCACATGTATCAGCATCATGCCCGACTTTACCGTAGTGGCCAGCATAGTGCCTTGTATCAGCATCATATTGCCGCCCGTCTTTTCTTCTGCGGCTGTACCCATCTGCATAGCGCCCTGCGTGGGTAGCGTGTTGTGGCTATCTGATCGTATAGTGTTTTGTTCGTTGCCAGCTATTGGTGTTTTGGCTATTTCGTACAGGTCTTTCCAGTGGCGCAGGCTGTCTTTGCGTTCTATAAAATGTGCCTGGTCTTTATCAGAGAAGGTATTGTACAGGTAGCCCCGTTCCGTCTGTTCCCGCCTGCTATCGGTCACCGGTTGCTGCACCGATGATAATTGCTGTATCTCCGGGCTTAGTGTGAAGTCGAGCGCGGGGGCAATATTATACCTCGCCAGTGCATGGCGCACAGCCGCGTTCAGGTAAGAGTACATCATGCGGTCGTCCTCAAACTTCACCTCCTGCTTGGTAGGGTGTACGTTCACATCCACTCTTGAGGGGTCTACCTCTATAAACAGTACATAGAACGGGAACGACTCTTTTTCTATCAGACCCTCGTAGGCCTGCACCACGGCATGGTTGAGGTAGGCATTGCGTATAAAGCGGCCATTGATGAAGAAGAATTGCATACCCCGTGTGCGTGTCGCCGACTCAGGCTTGCCTATGAAGCCGGTAATATTCAGCGCGTCTGTGCGCTCGTCCACCGGTACCAGGTTCTTTTCGTAGCTATTGCCCAGCAGTGATACGATGCGTGTCTTCAGGTTGCCCTGCTCCAGGTGGTATTGCTCCACATTGTTGTTCCAGAACCTGAAACTCACATCGGGGTGCGCCAGGGCTATGCGGGTAAATTCATCCAGTATATGCCGCAGTTCGGTAGTAGCGCTCTTTAAGAAATGGCGGCGGGCAGGTACATTATAAAACAGGTTCTTTACACTGAAGTTGGTGCCGGGGTTCACGGCGCAGGCTTCCTGTAGCTTCACCTCGGTGCCTTCTATTACTATGCGGGTGCCGGTTTCGGTATGTGCCTGTCGGGTTTTCAGCTCCACCTGCGTCACAGCGGCTATAGAGGCCAGGGCCTCGCCCCTGAAACCCATCGTACGTATCTTAAAGAGATCTTCTATGTTCTTGATCTTAGAGGTCGCATGCCGTTCAAAGCTCATCCTTGCATCGGTGGGGCTCATACCCTTGCCGTTATCTATTACCTGTATCAGCTCTTTGCCCGCATCCTTGATCACCAATTGTATCTCTGTGGCCCCTGCGTCGACCGAGTTTTCCAGCAACTCCTTCACCGCAGATGCCGGGCGCTGTATCACCTCACCCGCGGCTATCTGGTTGGCTATATGATCCGATAATAATTGTATTACGTCTGGCAAAGGCTATTTTAATTTGGCGCAAAGGTATGAAGCAGAAAAAGAATGTTTTACATTATACTATTTTATTTACGGTGATTTTATAAAGGAGCTTAAACGCATTGTCATAAATTATTTACGAATATAAATATAAATAAACCAAAATAAACTTTGATTTTTAAGCCTGTGCATATGGTATAGTAAAATATTTATGCTAATATTGTAAGTAGAAATTAGCATCCTTTTAATTTCGGATTAAATCATAACGTATGAAAAGACTTCGCCTCATTGTATGTTGCGCATTATCTGTATTTGCAGCAATAGGTGTGCACGCCCAGGAATTGATAGAACCATACGCAGGTGGTGGTAGCGCATATGGGGAAGGTGGCCTTGCCACCGCGGCACAGATGAACTCCAATTACTTTATTGCATTGGATGGAAGCGGTAATCTGTTTATAGCTGATAACGGGAATAACCGCATCCGCAGGATAGATGCTGTTACACACATAATATCTACTGTCGCGGGTACAACAGGGTTCGGCGGTTATACAGCTGATCTTGTTGCCGCAACTACATCGAAGTTAAATAGCCCGGTAGGTATAGCTGTTGATGGATCAGGCAACCTGTATATTGGCGATCAAAACAATAATCGTATCCGGAAGGTAGACGGCAGCACCGGGATCATAACTACAATAGCAGGTAACGGTACCGCAGGCTTTTCGGCTGATGGAAGCGTGGCTGTTTCGGCTATGATCAACCAACCAAGGGGTGTTGCTGTTAACAGTGCCGGAGATGTATATTTCTCTGAAGGGGGATTTACTGCTACTCGTGTGCGTGTGGTTTCGGGAACTACAGGCATTATGTCTACAATTGCTGGCAATGGTACCGCGGGCTATCTTGCTGACGGTGTGTTGGCCAATACAACTGAAATAAATAACCCGAGAGGGGTATACGTAGATGCGCTGAACAATGTATACATAGCTGATATGGGCAATAACCGTATCCGGAGGGTCGATGCCACAACAGGTTTCATCTCTACGGTTGCTGGTACAGGTACAGGAGGTGCAGGAACAGATGGCGTTGCTGCAACTGCATCTAAGATCAATGCACCTAGTGATGTAAAATTTGATGCCGCAGGCAATATGTATATCGCCGATGTCAATAATGGCCGTATAAGGATGGTGAACGGCACGGGCATTATTTCCACAGTGGCCGGAAATAGCACTGGCGCTTCTGCGGGCGACTGGGGGCCTGCCACTGCAGCTGCAGTAAGAATCGCAGCGCCGGTATCCATGGCCATATTGCCCAACAACAATTATTTCTACATTTCTGATCGTACTAACAGCCGTATACGTGAGGTGCGCCCAAACAGCCTGCCCGTTTTTGTGGATGGCTCAACAGCTTCACTCACCGTTTGTGAAAATTCCGCCGCAACAAGCATCAGTAGCATCCTGGCCATTCAAGACTCCGACCAGTTGCAAACAGAAACATGGACCGTTACTGCGTCTGCTACGCATGGCGCTGTAGCCATTGGGGCAACAGGTGTTGCAAATGGAGGCACAGTTACTCCCGGTACAGGTTATACTTATACGCCAACAATCGGCTATAGCGGTTCTGATGCCTTCACGGTGCAGGTATCCGATGGCTACAATACTGCGTCTATAACAATAAATGTTACGGTCAACCCACTTCCTGTTGTAGCGGCCATCGGCGGCGGCGTAAGCCCTATATGTGTGGGCTGGAGCTTCCTGGTATCAGAAACTACGCCGGGTGGTTCATGGAATACTACTACCGGCAACGCTTCTATAACCGGCCTCACCGTTTTAGGCGTATCAGCCGGTTCTGATGTACTCTCTTATACTGTTACCAATGCATGTGGTTCTACATCAGTTACTTTCCCGGTAACAGTGAACCCATTACCGGATGCAGGCACTATATCCGGCTCTACTTCCACCGTTTGTGCTACTTCCACTATCATGCTAACTGATGCCTCTGCGGGAGGTTCGTGGACCAATACCACAGGCCATGCGGCAGTCACCGGTGGCACAGTTACAGGCACTACAGCAGGCAGCGATATTATCTCTTATACAGTAAGTAATAGCTGCGGTACAGCTTATGCTTCTTATCCTGTAACAGTTAATCCACTGCCTAATGCCGGTGCGATCACAGGTAGCACTGCCACGGTATGCCAAACGGCCACTATCGTTCTTGCGGATGGTGCCGCGGGCGGATCATGGAGCGCTTTGAATACAAATGCAGCTGTGGTAAGCGGATCAGTTACCGGCGCTGTCGCGGGCACCGATGTGATCTCTTATACGGTGATCAACTCATGCGGTACTGCCAATGCTACTTACCCAATCACCATCAGCCCATCGCCCAATGCAGGTACCATCACCGGTTTTTCCAGTGTTTGCGTAGCAGGCACTACAACACTTACTGATGCGACCGGCAGTGGCTCATGGACCAGCACCACGGGCAATGCAGCCGTTACCGGCGGCACCGTTACCGGCGTGCTTGCCGGCGCTGATCTTATTTCTTACAGTGTTACCAATAGCTGCGGCACGGCAGTAGCCACATTTACAATGAATGTCGTATCAACACCGGATGCAGGTACTATAACCGGTAGCAGCACTACTGTGTGTCAGGGCGCTAACCTCGCTTTGAGCAACACAACGCCAAGCGGTGTATGGAGTTCTGCAAATACCAATGCAAATGTATCTTCTGCCTCAGGCCTGGTAACAGGTATCACAGCCGGTGCCGATGTCATAACTTATACCGTTTCGCTTTCCTGTGGCACTGCCTTCACTACCTATGCGATCACGATAAACCCATTGCCTGTACCCGCAACTATATCCGGTGCGGGTGTGGTGTGTGCCGGTGGCTCAACTGTTTTTAGCGATGGCACTACCGGCGGTGTATGGAGCGCGGCAAATATTACCGCTGGTGTTTCCACATTTGGTGTGGTCACAGGTATCACAGCCGGTGTAGATACTATCTTGTACAGCGTTACCAATGGTTGCGGCACAGTAGCTGCCACCAAGACGGTAACTGTGAACGCGAATGTTATTCCATTTGTGAGCTTTACAGCCGCCCCCGGCTTCACTACCTGCCCAGGCACACTGGTTACTTACTCGGCCAGCGCGGTAAATGGCGGCACTGCACCTACTTATGTATGGAGGGTGAATGGCGTACTTGCAGGTACCGGTGCCGCATTTGTGCATACGCCTGTAGCCGGCGATGCTGTTTCTGTATCCATGTCATCTAGCCTCGCTTGCCTCGTTACGCCATCAGCCGCAGATACAGTGGCCGTTGTGGTCAATCCTACACTCGTACCTGCCGTAAGTATATCTACAGGCATTGTTGGCGATACAGTTTGTGTAGGCACACCTACTACCTATACTGCAACGCCTGTGAACGGCGGCACATCCCCCACTTACCAATGGTTGGTGAATGGCACAGCTGCAGGCACAGGCAATCCATTTACCTACACACCTGCCGATGGTGATCTGATCACCAGCAACCTCACCAGCAGCTACGCTTGCCCGTCTCCGGGTACTGTCACCAGCAATACCATAACCATGAGGGTGAATACTACCGAAGTGCCATCTGTGACCATCACTGCAAGTCCCGGCAGCCTGGTATGTGCAGGCACTGTGGTTACTTTCACTGCGCATTCTGTTTATGGTGGCTTACCTCCTTTCTTCAGGTGGACGCAAAATAGCGTTAATGTAGCTACAGGCCCTACCTATAGTTATGTACCCACCACCGGTGATGAGGTATATTGTATGATGGCCAGCAGTTCTTCCTGCCGCACACTCGATTCGGTGTTCAGTAATACCGCCGTTATCAGTGCGCAGCCCGATCTGCCAATATCAGTATCTATCCATGCACTGCATGGTACTGTGGCTTCAGCCGGTGTAAATGATACGCTCGTCGCAGTAGTGGTTACTACAGTTGTATCGCCTACTTACCAATGGTATGTCAATGGCAGCCCTGTTGCAGGTGCTGTATATCCTACCTACATAATTAACGCGACCACATCAGGCACCGAACTGGTGAATTGCGTGGTTACCTCAGGCGATGTATGTAATACTACTGTTGTGAGCAACGACCTCTCTATTACGATCAACGGTGTGTCTGGTGTGAACCAGGTAGCAGCGGCAAACAATATGATCGCCATTGCACCCAACCCTAATAAGGGTAACTTTACCATGAATATCCAATCGGATAATAACGAAGATGTGCAGGTAGAGATCACCAATATACTGGGCGCAAAAGTGAAGGCATTTACTGCGACTACCAATAAAGAAATGAACATTACACTCGATCAGCCCGCAGGCATCTACTTCATCTCGGCCATCACCAGCCAGGGAAGGAATGTGATGAGGGTGGTTGTGGAATAATGAAACTCCAAATTGCTATTGTACAAGGGGCTGTCTTAAAAGGACGGCCCCTTGCTTTTTTTATTTCTCTTGTAAGTAAAAACATGTAGACTACACCAGTAGCCCTCCCGATAATTATCGGGATTAGGCCGGGGTTAGTGTATAAACAGGAGTGGCCTTAGCCGAGAGGCCCGTAATGGCGATGTATAAGAGGCTGCGGTGTGCGTGTTTTCCCATGAAATCCCTAATTTCGTTTGATGAATCTCCATGCGCCAACACACATAGCTAATTACATAGCGGGTACACTACAAGCACCGCTCAATGGCAAATACATTGATAACATAAATCCCGCTACCGGCCAGGTATACAGCCAAAACCCCGACAGTGATATAAAAGATGTTGAAGAAGCAGTTGGCGCTGCAAAAGCAGCCTTCCCGCTATGGAGTACTATGCCTGTGGAAGACCGTTTTAAGATACTCAACCGCATAGCCGAGCTGATAGACGAAAACCTCGATGCCCTGGCCCTTGCCGAGACCAATGACAATGGCAAGCCGCTATGGCTGAGCAAGCGGGTAGATATTCCGCGCGCCTCGAGCAACTTCCGCTTCTTTGCCACGGGTATAATGCACTTCTCCACAGATAGCCACAACATGGAAGACAAGGCGATCAACTACACCCTGCGCCAGCCAATAGGCGTAGTGGGTTGTATCTCGCCGTGGAACCTGCCTTTGTATCTGTTTACGTGGAAGATAGCCCCGGCCCTCGCCGCAGGCAACTGCGTGGTAGCCAAGCCCAGCGAAGTAACACCCATGACCGGCTACCTGCTCAGCATCATTTGCCAGAAGGCTGGCCTGCCCAATGGCGTGCTGAATATATTGCACGGCACCGGTCCGGGTTGCGGATCGGCCATTGTCGCCCACCCCGATATCAAAGCCATTTCATTTACCGGCAGCACAAGGGCAGGCAAAGAGATTTCCGCCACAGCCGCCCCTATGTTCAAAAAAATATCATTGGAGCTGGGCGGCAAAAACCCCAACATTATCTTCGCCGATTGCGACTGGGACAAGATGATGCGTACCACACTGCAATCATCCTTCAGCAATCAGGGGCAGATATGCCTTTGCGGTAGCCGCATACTGGTGGAAGAAAGCATTTACGAAAAGTTCAAAACAGAATTTATAGCCCGCTCCCGAAAGCTAACCGTTGGCGACCCGCTCGATGACAACAGCCGCCAGGGAGCTATAGTGAGCAAGCTGCATTACGATAAGGTACTGAGCTGCATAGACCTGGCAAAGCAGGAAGGAGGCACCATACTGCTCGGCGGTAATGCCGTTAAGGGTACAGGCCGTTGCGAGCATGGCCTGTTCATAGAGCCTACCATCATCGAGGGCCTCGGCCCGCATTGCCGCACCAATATGGAAGAGATCTTTGGCCCTGTGGTCACCTTGCAACCTTTCAAAACAGAAGAAGAAGCCCTGATGCTCGCCAACACCAGCGACTACGGCCTGGCCGCAACCATATGGACACAAGACGTTAGCCGTGCCAATCGTGTGGCAGGCAAGGTACATAGCGGCATTATATGGGTAAACTGCTGGCTGCTCCGCGATCTGCGCACCCCATTTGGAGGCTTTAAAAGCAGTGGTGTAGGCCGCGAAGGTGGCTGGGATGCCCTTCGCTTCTTTACCGAGCCTAAGAATGTGTGTATAGAGCTATAGGCAGTACACCAAAAAAGAAAGCCCCTGCATAGGGGCTTATAGGTTTGTAGGATAAGGGGTTGGGGTTATAGGTAGGGGTTTATAGTACTTATTGATAGATAGGTCTTTCTGGGTTTATAATATTGAGTTTATAGTAGGGTAAAATAGGTTCTTACCTATATAGGCGTAGCAAGGAGAAGAAATGTTAGTACGCTCAATAGATATTTATTTATATTATTTTATTCGCCGTAAGGACACAAAATTATTTAGAGCTATAGAATGCGTGTATAGAGTTGTAAATGATTACTAACTGGTCACAGTTTGTGACCGGTTAGTAAAAAGCAAAAAAACAGGAGTACATTAGCTAATCAGCTAATTCACAAATCAGTTAATCAAAGTAAGATGTTAGTAAAAGTATTCGGCAGTGCGGTATATGGGGTAGATGCGATAACGATAACCATTGAGGTAGATACACCCGGTGGCGAATTTGGGGTGTTTATAGTGGGTCTGCCGGATAATGCAGTGAAAGAAAGTAAGGACCGTGTGATCTCTGCTATACAAAATTCCGGATACTACAGGCCACGCTACCGCATGGTGGTGAATATGGCGCCTGCCGATATAAAAAAGGCAGGTGCCGCATACGACTTGCCCATAGCCCTCGGCTTCCTCGGCTCTACCAACCAGATGCCTTCCGATCGCTTTCATGAATATGTGATCATGGGCGAGCTGTCGCTCGATGGCGAAGTGAAGGGCATAAAGGGGGCATTGCCTATTGCGATCCAAACACGGGCCGAGAAATTCAAGGGGCTGATAGTGCCCAAAGAGAATGCCCGTGAAGCCGCGCTCGTTAATAACATAGACGTGTACGGAGTATCTACCATGAAAGAGGTCATTGACTTTTTTAACGGCACCTCCGATCTGAAACCCATAAAGGTAAATACCCGCGAAGAATTCTATGATGCGCAAAGCCATTTCGAGATAGACTTTGATGATGTAAAAGGCCAGGAGAATGTAAAGCGCGCGCTGGAGATAGCCGCCGCCGGTGGCCACAACGCCATACTTATAGGCCCTCCCGGCGCCGGTAAAACCATGCTGGCCAAGCGCCTGCCTACCATACTACCACCGCTCACATTACATGAAGCGCTGGAGACCACCAAGATACATTCTGTAGCAGGTAAATTGCCCGGCAATACTTCGCTGGTGGCGCAGCGGCCCTTCCGTTCGCCGCATCATACTATTTCGGACGCAGCGTTAGTCGGCGGCGGCGGCATACCACAGCCGGGCGAGATATCGCTGGCGCACAATGGGGTACTCTTCCTTGATGAGCTGCCGGAGTTCAAACGCTCTGCCCTGGAGGTAATGCGCCAGCCTATGGAGGAGCGCAGGGTATCCATATCGCGCGCCAAAGTAAGTATAGACTTCCCGGCGAGCTTCATGCTGATAGCATCTATGAACCCCTGCCCCTGCGGTTACTTCAATCACCCCGAGAAGGAGTGTACGTGCTCGCCGGTGATGGTGCAGAAATACCTGAACAAAATAAGCGGCCCCCTCCTCGACCGTATAGACCTGCATGTGGAGGTAACGCCCGTGCCTTTCAGCGAACTTTCTTCCACAAAGACCTCAGAACACAGCGATGATGTGCGTACACGTGTCATCAAAGCCCGCGAGATACAGGCTGCGCGCTATGGTCAGGAAACCGGTATATACTGCAATGCACAAATGAGCAGCAAACAGCTCAAAGAGATTTGTGTCATCAACACAGTAGGTCAGAACCTCCTCAAAACCGCTATGGACCGCCTCAACCTCAGTGCCCGGGCTTACGACCGCATCCTCAAAGTATCGCGGACCATCGCCGACCTCGCCGCAAGCGAAGACATACGCCCCGAGCATCTCGCCGAGGCTATACAATATAGGAGTTTGGACAGAGAGGGGTGGGGTGGGTGAAAAAATATTACGAACTCATTAACCTAGATACATTATGAAGAGACCAATACTTGCTGTGTTAATCATATTAACGTTTTGCAATGTGCTTCTGGCTCAACAGTTTTCTACTGAGAAAAGTGAGCCATTTGATGAGCCTGCGTTTGGATGGAATAAAGTGCTACAGTTAAAGAATGGGAACACATTCTACTTTCACGCAACAACCAAACAGGGTATTGAGGTATATGTATACGACAGGAACAGGAAGCTAATAGTCGGAAGAGCAGTAGAAAGTAACCTGTGGGACAAAGGGAAAATGCGGTCTACGGCTATCAAAGGCCTTTTCGAGATTGGCGGCGAACCAGTCATTTTTATTGCCCAGGCTAATGACCGCAGGCCAACGTTATATAGAATGCAACTGGATCCCGCAACTGGAGCGGTAATAAAGGAAGAGGAAATAGGCAGTCAACCGGAAATGCCCGGTTTTGCAGGCCGCTATATGTTGTACAATAACGTAGACATGTCTGATATGACCATAGAAAAAGACACACGCAGCGATTGTTATGCGGTAATATTTTTAAATAGCTTTCCTTACGACAGTAGTCAAAAGATAAAAGTCGTTCATTATAATGCGATGCATCAAATGTTGAGTACTGCTTCCCTGGATGCCGCCGTACGTATGACTTATCTGGCGGCCGTAGTCGACGGCGATAAACGTGTGTTTCTGCTTACCGGTCGTTCCGATCGTAACAATAATAGCGACTTCTCTGACCTGGTGATATCCCGACTGAATAAGGGTAACGCCGTGTTCGATCAGAAACCACTTTTGTTTCCGAGAGACCTTAATGAGGCAAAGGCACAAATGTTATACGATCACACCACCAATAAACTCAGGTTGCTCACACTTAATTTATCTGCAACAAACAAGGAATCCAAAGAAAAAACGACAAGCTATTATGGTACCTATATCAGCAACATCAATCCCGAAACACTATCGCTTTCAGGTGCGCATCCGTTAAAAGGGGAAAAGATAAATGCTTATGCGAAGGAGTACATTGACAAACAATACGAATATGTAGGGATCCCGCAATACATGACGATCAACAAAGACAATACCACCACCGTCCTGTCAGAGGAGATCAGGCAGGTAAGATATGGTTATAAAGGCGAAACAGGCGGGCAGACAAACACCACACTCGGTCCTATAGGCATATCTGTTCTTTCGGATACCGGTGCCGAATTCCGTGGTTACATGATCAGAAAAAAGCAAAGAGCTGAAGGTCAATTTCCCAAATTATATATCGCGGAGAGGAAAAAAGGCTATTATAAAAGTGCGCAGACGTTGGTTACACAACCTGATATTAATGCATTTTTGACTTTCGATTATATAGATGCTCCCCACGGCAGGTACGTCATTTTCAATGAACTACCAGGCAATCTGGGCCTGGCCGAAGAAGACAAGAGTAAAATCGTATCTTCCGTTTCTGAGACGAGTGCTATTTGCTATCGCCTTGATGATGGTAAGCTGGATTACTTTCATCTATTTGGCGATCCTGATGGTACAAACAGCAACACATTTTGTTATATCCAATCCTCGGATTTTAGAGAAGAGACCAGTACTTATGCTTCACTGGTTGTTGAACGTAATGGCAGGAATAAGCTGGCTAGGATCGTTTGGCTTACTTTTCAATAGCAGTCCCTATTGTCAGCGTTTGGCATTCTCCGCCGCTGTTGGTGTTCCTCACCAACGGCACACGTGAAGATCTGATTTCAAAAACATTTCCGTAAGTTAGTATCAGCTCCTGCTTTAAATGGAGACAGTCTAAATGAGTACGATAGAAAACAAGAAAGATGCTCCCACCAAATCATTTGCGTCTGCAGGTGCGTGGGAGAAATGGCTTGCTGCCAATCATGAAAAGTCAGATGGTATCTGGCTGCGCATTTTCAACAAAGAGTCGGGTGAAAGAACCGTGACTTATGCAGAAGCGCTCGATGAAGCACTCTGTTATGGTTGGATCGACGGACAAAAGAAGAAATTTGACAGTGATTCCTGGATCCAGAAATTTACGCCACGACGGGCACGAAGTATATGGTCGAAACGAAACATCGAACATATTGAACGGCTTACGAACGAAAAAAGAATGAAAGCTGCCGGATCAAAAGCTTTTGAAGACGCAAAGAAAGACGGGCGATTAGCGGCCGCATATGATTCACCTTCCAATTCGACAACCCCTGAAGATTTTCTCCGGCTCCTTGAAAAAAACAAAAAGGCAAAAGCCTTTTTCGATACGCTGAACAAAACCAACAAGTATGCGATCACATGGCGGCTCCAGACCGCCAAAAAACCTGAGACCCGCGAAAAGCGAATGCACATTATCCTGAAAATGCTGGCTAAGGGCGAGAAATTTCATTAGGTAAAAGAAACAGAAAACAGCCCTCTCGTGCGTGAAGTTCCGCTTCAGCGGGTATCGCGTGCTACAAATAACAGGCTATTTGCAATCGCCGGCTTGCGCAGGGCAGGTAATATCACCCAAGTTATAATCAGTACCCAATTAAACTGTTCCATTTTATTATATTAGCTAAAACTTTTTCCTATGCACCGCATCATGTTGGCTTTTGCTTTTAATACCTCACACTTTGTTGATGGCATGTTTAAAGGATTTATTATGATGGGTATCATTGCTGCCATATACTATTTTGTAAACAGGAAAAAGAAATAAAACGCTCCTCATTAGTCGCGCTCACGAGTACTCCGGTATACACTGTTAACAATAAACTAAAAAACTTCATTTTTTTTCGTGCAGTTTACTTACGCACAATGCAGTAGTCATAATGCACACAAACACAAAACGTTATGAAATACTGTATCATTTTAATAGCCTTAATGGCTTGCTTTTTCTCCGCTGGCGCGCGTTCAGTAGGATCAGCATTTAGCGGCCACGACCATCACAGCGGGGGTGGTCATCACACTCATAGTGGAGGTGGTCACCACGAATATCACCCGCACTCTACCTATCATTATCATCCAAGCCATTACGGCCACAGCTATGTACATTTCTCCCTGGGCAATTGCGAAAAACGATATGACCGTTGTGTGCGCAGGCACCCAAGGCACCCTTCGCGTTGTCGGGAATGCAGGTAAAGCTTTACGCTCCGGGATCAGTTGAGTGCTTTTAGTTTGTCCTTTGCATATTCTGCTTCATCGGCACTACCTTCTTTGATCATTTTATTATAGTAGACCGCAGCATTCTTTTTGTCTTTTTTTCTGCTGTATGCTTCAGCTATGTTGCCCAATACAATTCCGTCTTTGGGATTTATGGCTTCCGCTTTGAGCAGGTAACCAAGCGCTTTATCATAATCATCGGTAAGCAGGTAAGTGATGGCAATATTGGAAAGGCTTTCTACATTTTTGGGATAGTAGGTCAGTGTCTTTTCTGCAATGGATCTCATTAGCGGCAACTGCTCATTACCGGAGTTGTAAAGCGTATTCACATAATCCTGTACGGCGTTTAAAAAAAAGTTGGTGGCATCTTCCAGCGGCTTGCCGTCTTTCCATGCCCATTTACTTTTGATCTGTGCATTGTAGTCAATTGCCTCTTCGATCTGTTTCGCAAAATCCGGGTAGTTTTTTGTTTCGCCCAGCATGTATATTTTACCGAAGCGCATATCCAGCCTGTTCGGATTCAAGGCTATACCTTTATCAATGTATGCCAATCCCTGTTTTAAATAATAGCTGTCATATAGTGTTACCTTGTTCATATAGCCCACCGTTTTACCCGTTCCGGTATCGCTGATCTCTAAAGACTCATTGCCTGTTTGCTCCTTCCCAATACTAATAACTTCTGATCTGCTTTTTTGTACGTAATAATTAAAATAGGCAATAAACAGCTCCGGGTCTTTAGGGTTTGCCGACGACCATTTTTTTAATAAGCTGACCTGACCAATGGTGTCATTCTTCAATACCAGCGAGTTAAATTCATTCGGATAGTCTTGCCCGTTTACAAACAGGCACAGGGTGCATAAAAGCGCCGTAAACGTAAGCCGCAGATAGGGGAGTATTATCATGACTGGTATTTTGATAGTATGATACAACGAAAATAAAATTAATTCTGTGGGATAACGTTATTTTATTCGGTCGTAGCCAGGAAGATTTGACGGCAATCGTTCGTAAGCCTGCCTTCGCCTTTTGACGAGGCCACGCACCACATTTATACCCATATAAGCATACTCTATCCCCATAAGCCCTTAACCCTCATTATTATTCAGTAAATTTGCACCCTAAAAATAACCGGATGGAGTTAGCTGATCTGTATGCGCGGGCGATGCGCTTTGAATCTTTGAGCGCGGAGGAAGGGGTTTTTCTTTTTGAACATGCACCGCTTACTGAGCTGATGCACATAGCCAATGAGCTGCGCAAGATACAGGTGCCGCATGGCAAGGTGACCTGGATCATAGACCGAAATGTAAACACGACGAATGTGTGTGTGGCCAACTGCAAATTCTGCAACTTCTACCGCATACCCGGCCACCCCGAATCTTACATCACTGATATAGAAACATACAAGCGCAAGATAGAGGAAACCTTCAAGTATGGCGGCGAGCAGTTGCTGCTGCAAGGCGGCCATCACCCGGATCTGGGACTGGCGTATTATGTAGACCTGTTCAAGACACTGAAGGGGTTATATCCAAACCTCAAATTACATGCACTCGGGCCGCCAGAGGTAGCGCACATCACCAAGCTGGAAAAGAGCAACCATCACGATGTACTGAAGGTGCTGAAAGAAGCGGGCTTAGATAGCCTGCCGGGCGCGGGCGCTGAGATACTGAATGACAGGGTGCGCAGGCTGGTATCTAACGGCAAGTGTGGCGCACAGGAGTGGCTGGACATTATGCACGAAGCGCACCTGCAAGGGCTGACTACCAGTGCGACAATGATGTTCGGGCATGTGGAGACACTATATGAGCGCTTCGAGCACCTGGTGAAGCTGCGCGAGGTACAGGCGACAAAGCCTGATGGCGCAAAGGGCTTCCTTGCATTTATACCATGGACCTTCCAGGATGTAGATACATTGCTGGCTAAGATACGTGGCACCAAGAACCTGACGACTGCAGAAGAGTACATACGCATGATAGCGTTGAGCCGCATTATGCTGCCGAATGTCAAGAACATACAGGCATCGTGGCTTACGGTGGGCAAGCAGGTGGCGCAGATATGCCTCAATGCCGGCGCCAATGACTTCGGCTCTATAATGATAGAAGAGAACGTAGTGAGCGCTGCAGGTGCGCCGCACCGCTTTACCGCGCAGGGCATACAGGATGCTATACGCGAAGCGGGCTTTGAGCCACAGCTCCGCAACCAGCAATATGAATTCAGGAAGATACCGGAGGCGATAGAGGAGCAGGTAATTGCTTATTAAGGACCCCAAACCCCTAAAGGGGCTTTCACATATTATGCCAATCAAAAAGAGTGCGAATTTGTTTCGCACTCTTTTCTTTATAATTAGCTATACTTCGCTACCAAATTATGACTTATACCCAGGCTGGTAAATGATTCCCCTTTAGGGGTTAGGGGTTTACTATACTCCCACCATCAATGGCATAAGCAGCATCAGCACGTCTTCATTATCATTCTTATCCATGGAGCGGAAGATACCGGCACGTGTAGGGGTGCTCAGTTCTACCTGTATCTCGGTACCGTCAAGGTTGCCGATCATTTCTACCATCAGCTTCGCGTTAAAGGCAATTTTCATATCCTCGCCGCTGTACTGGCAACTGAGCATTTCCTTGCCATCAAAAGAGAAGTCAACATCCTGCGCGCTTATCTGCAGGGCATTGCCATTGATGTCCAGTACTACCTGGTTGGTGGTCTTATTGGCAAATATGCTCACACGGCGCAGGGCACTTACAAAGTCGCCACGGTTTATGTTGAGCCTGTATGGATTGTCAACTGGTATTACCGCTTTATAATCGGGGAAGCGGGCATCTATGAGGCGACAGCTAAGGCTGAGCTTAGGCCCGGTAACAAACAGGTGGCTGCCGTTATAAGCCAGTTGCAGTAAAGACTCATCGGGCTGCAGTGTGGCGCGTAGCTGCTGCAATGGTTTCTTAGGCACTACGAAACCATCCTTTACAGGGCAGCTAATGTCGGTGCGGCGGAACTGTACGAGGCGGTGCGCATCGGTGGAAACAAAGGTAATACCATCTGTAGCCAGCTCAAAGTAAACACCCGTCATAGCAGGGCGCAGTGTATCGGCGCTTACTGCGAACAATGTTTTGTTGATGCACTCCAGCAATGCTATAGAGGGCATAGTGAACTGCGTAGTATCGCCGGGGGCCGGTTCTTTAGGAAAATCATCGGCCTTTTCGCCACCGATGTGGTACTTGCCTACATCGCTCGACATTTCTATGGAAAGGTCTTTCTCGTTGATGTTGAAGGTAATGGGCTGCTCCGGCAGGTTCTTGAGGTACTCGGTGAGTATCTTGGATGGTATACAGATGTGGCCTTCGCCATCGGCATCGTTCACCTCCATTTGCACCCGCATCATGGTCTCGAGGTCGGTAGCAGTAAGTGTGAGTGTATTGCCGCGCAGCTCAAAAAGGAAATCCTCCAATACAGAGAGGACAGTATTAGCACTGATCACACCGCTGATCTGCTGCAGGTTTTTGAGCAATGAAGTAGAAGTAACTATGAAACGCATTATTGTGTTTGGTTTTGAACCTGCTTACCGCAGGCAAGCAAAGATATTTGAAATATGGTCAAAAATTAAGGCGAAAATGCCCAAAAAAGCAAATGTGGATAAATAGGTGATAGCGGGTGCTACATATCGGTATCGGGCTTGCGGGTAAGCGCCAGCACCAGGGAAATGATAGCCAGCACCGCCAATATATGAATGGCATGGCCATCATGCTTCCATACCAGGAAGCCGAGTACCCAACCTATAATGAGGAGTATGGCTATGAAAAATAAGAGGTTTCTGAGTATCATGGTTAAAGTGGCAGTAAATATAGGAAATCTGTGGTGAAAAGTTCAAAGCATTAACCTAACATTATATCCCAATGAGGTTGGCTATAGCAATTCACGTAATTCATCATAAGATATTGCGGCATCATCCAGAATTTGGTTCAACATACCTATACTCAAATCTTTCTTGCCATGAATAGGTATAGTAATAGAAATATTGTCTTTTATATAAATAGCATGGCTTCCTGATTGGCGGTCAAAAAGAAACCCTTTTTTGCTAAGTACCCTAATCATTTGCTTTGCATTGACAACGGGACGCTTTGGACTCACACCGCAATTTTAAGTTGTGATGAATATATCTCCTGTGGAATAAACACACCTCTTTCGAGCCTCGACTCAATGTGCAGTTTAATTGCATCCTCGATCATTTCTAAGGCTTCTTCCAATGTAGCACCTTCGGTATAACACCCTTGCAAAGCCGGGCAAATGGCTAAAAAATTGCCATCCTCGTCATTTTCTATAACCACTGTAAGATCATACACCTTCATAAAAACATTTTATTAAAGTTACAACAATCCCCTCACTTTCTCAATAACAGTCTGCAACGCACTTACATCCTGGCCGCCGGCTGTGGCAATAGCCTTTTGGCCGCCGCCACCGCCTTTGATAAGGGGGGCAACGATCTCCTTAATGATCTTTCCGGCATCGAGGTTTCTGGCTGCTGCTACTTTATCGTCTATACCTACTGCTACTGCTGCCTTGCCGTCTATATTGGCGCATAGCACGATTACATGATCGGCAAGATGCGACTTTAGATCTGTGCACAGCTTCTTTAATGAGTCTATGGAGCTTACAGCTACCATTTGACCCACGAACACGACACCGTTTATGATCTCGTCTTTGGTAAGCAGCTCATTACGTATACCTACTAACTGGCGCGCTTCGAGGTGATCGGCATGTTTCTTAGATTGTGCCAGCTCTTCCTGTAGCTTTTCTATGAATGCGAGTGTGTCTTTTGGTTTCTTCTTAGTGAGTTTCTTTACTTCTTCGAGCGGCTGTATGTATTCGTTGTGAATATAGTTGAATGCTGCTGCACCGGTCTTTGCTTCTATCCTGCGCACACCCGCAGCTACTGCAGACTCACTGGTGATGATGAAAAAACCCAGCTCGCCGGTATGACCTACATGGGTTCCACCGCATAGCTCTATAGAGTACGCCGGATCCATGATCACCACACGCACAGTATTGCCGTACTTCTCGCCAAAGAGGGCCATAGCGCCTAATGCAATTGCCTCGTCCTTAGCCATCTCTTTGATCACTACGGGCACATTCTCCCGTATCTTATCGTTCACTATTTCTTCCACCTTCTTTATCTCTTCGGGTGTAACGCCGGAGAAATGAGAGAAGTCGAAACGGAGATTTTCTTCATTGACCAATGAGCCTTTTTGTGCCACATGTTTGCCCAGCACTTCGCGCAAAGCGGCGTGCATGAGGTGGGTAGCACTGTGGTGTACAGTGGTTCTTGTGCGTTTATCTGCATCTACTTTTGCAGTAAACGGCGCTGTGATATTTTCCGGTAAGGCGTTGGCGAAATGTATGGTGAGACCATCTTCTTTTTTGGTATCGGTGATCTCAATACGCTCATTCGGAAATAGGAGTGTGCCTGTATCGCCCACCTGGCCGCCACTTTCGGCATAGAAGGGGGTAGTGTCTAATACCAGTTGGTAAGCATCTTTACCCTTTGCCGTCACCTTGCGGTACTTTACTACAGTAGCTTCGGCCTCCAGGCTGGTATAGCCTACGAAGTTTGGTGCAGCAGCTTCTTTGAGTATCACCCAGTCTTGTGTATCAAGTGTTGTCGCTGCCCGGCTGCGGCTTTTTTGTGCTTGCAGCTCGCTTTCAAAAACCGGCTCATCAACCGTCAGTCCCTGCTCCGACCCTATAAGCCTGGTAAGGTCTATAGGGAAGCCATAAGTATCGTATAATTCAAAAGCCGCCTTGCCGTTTATTACCGTTGTGGGCTGCTTCTTTGTATCGGCAATGATGTCGTCTATCTTCTTCAGCCCCTTGTCCAGTGTGCGCAAAAATGCTTCTTCTTCTTCTTTCACTACACGGCTCACAAGATCGAGCTGCTGGTGTAATTCGGGAAATACATGTTCGAATTGCTTCGCCAATACAGGCATCAGCTTATTGAGCAATGGCTGCTTGTAATCGAGATAAGAATAGTAGTACCGCACAGCGCGGCGAAGGATGCGTCGGATAACATAGCCCGCACCTGTGTTGGACGGCAACTGTCCATCAGCAATTGTAAATCCTATGGCCCGTATGTGATCGGAGATAACCCGGAAGGCCACATCGTGGCGGCTATCGGTGTATCCGTATTTTTTACCGGTCATGTTTTCTATCGCAGTGATAGTGCCAGTAAACAGGTCGGTATCATAATTGCTTTGTTTATTCTGCAGCACGCGCACCAGCCTTTCCAGGCCCATGCCGGTATCTACATGTTTTGCGGGCAGGGGATCGAGTGTGCCATCTTTAAGGCGGTTGTATTGCATGAATACATTGTTCCAGATCTCTATCACCTGCGGGTGGTCTGCGTTCACGAGTGTTTTGCCCTCAACTAGCTTCTTTTCTTCATCAGTGCGGCAGTCCACATGTATCTCGGAGCATGGGCCGCATGGGCCTGTATCGCCCATCTCCCAGAAGTTATCTTTTTTATTGCCCAGCAGTATACGGTCTTCGGCTATATGCTGTTTCCAGAAGTTGTAAGCTTCTTCGTCCTTGGGCAGGTTTTCAGAAGCATCGCCCTGGAAAACAGTCACATAAAGTTTTTCCTTAGGTATGCCATAAACCGAGGTCAGTAATTCCCAGCTCCAGGCTATTGCTTCTTCCTTAAAATAATCACCAAAGCTCCAGTTGCCCAGCATCTCGAACATGGTATGGTGGTAGGTATCTACGCCCACTTCTTCTAGGTCGTTGTGCTTACCGCTTACACGCAGGCATTTCTGGGTATCGGCTACGCGGGTATGCTCAGGTGCGCGGTTGCCAAGGAAATAATCCTTGAACTGGTTCATACCTGCATTGGTAAACAACAGGGTGGGGTCGTTCTTGATCACTATAGGTGCAGAGGGCACAATATCATGTCCTTTGCTTTTGAAAAAATCTAAAAACTGGCTGCGTATTTCGTTTGCGGTAAGCATTGTGTATATAATAAGGCTGCAAAATAAGGAAAACTAACAAGGCAGAAACCCCCATAGGCAGGTTAATGATAAAATGGGTGATTTTGAAGGTAAGAAGGCACCAATTGCCTACCTCCTGTTGATGATCCGCACACGCCCAGGGGCGGGGGCGGGACGGGCTGCAGGCGTTTTGTTGCGGCCCTGCTTTTTGGTGGTAATCAGCCTGTACAATTCTATAGTGAAGGAAGCGCCTTTATTGATGCCATCGCTGTAAGCGGTCAGCTTGCCGCCATGGCGCTCTATGATCTTTTTGCTGAGGTAGAGGCCCAGGCCCACAGATGTTTCTCCACGGGTGCCGCTTTTGCCGGCGCTGGTAAATCTATTGAATATCTTTTTCATGTCGCCCGGCAAAAAGCCCAGGCCTTCGTCTTGTATAATAAGGGCTACCTGCTCTTTATCCTGCCGGGCAGAAATATATATGGTTTGCCCATCTGAAGAGAATTTGATGGCGTTTCCAATAATATTGCGAATGGCCTGTGTGAACAGTTCCGGCTGCACGATAACGTGAACCGATTCGTCTATAGCCATGCCTACACTCAGGCTTTTTTCAGCCAGGGCAAAGTCGAAAAAGCCCACCGTTTCGTCAATGATATTCTTCAGGTTCACATTCGTCATTCTGAAGGAATGATTATCGTCTTTGAGCATCAGCAATATGTTCTCTAATATGCGCAGCAGGCTTTTGCACTCATTGGTGATGTAGTCGGCATACAGTTCTTTATTAGATTCATCGTCTGTCTTGATGAGGCCACTCAGGTTCATGATGCGGCCTACGGGGCTGCGCAGGTCGTGCGAGAGCAGGTCTATCATATCGCTTTTTTCGCCAAGAAGCAGGTCCAGCTTGGTTATGGTGGCCTGTATGTCGTTGAGCAGCACCCCTGCTTCGTCTTCATAATGCACAGGGAGTTGCGGTATCTCACCGGAAAGTAGGTACTTATTTAATGCCTCTTGTCCTGAACGCAAAGGGTTGACCAGCCTGTTGAAAAAGTAAAGGATATTGATAACGCCTATAACGGTAAGTACAGAAATGAGTATTGCGATACGCTGGAATGGCCAGTGTATCGTGCCCTTGTCCATCATGAAGATGATGGCAAGGTCAAATATGGAAAGGAGGATCAGGGGCAGTACTACAAGGAAGAATTTGAAAGCATATTTCTTCCTGGCAGGTGCCACCCTAGATAGAAAATTGTAAATATTCATATCTCTAGTAGGGGCAAAATAGTGATTTTTTATCTATTCGAGGCTCTTATTAACATAAACAAAATAACCCCATGTTATTAGTTAATATTTATTTCATACACCTTTACCGATAAAAGAGAGCAGTTCGCCGCTTTTAATTATTGTTTCCGCATAGTATTCTGTTGGTTTGCAGCCAATATATATTACCGCGATGAACAAGGCTATAAAACAAGGTAAGGAGTACCAGAACCCAATACCCACCCAGCAAACCACAAAAAGCATTTTGCAGCTGCTTTGGGACTATGCCAGATCGAAAGAAGAACGGGTACCCAAGGTGCAACTGGGCCCTTTTCATACCGATGCGGGGATATATAAGACACCACCCGAAAGCGGGCTGCGCATTACCTGGATGGGCCACTCGTCATTATTAATAGAAATAGACGGCAAGCGTATACTCACCGACCCGGTATGGGGTCCACGGGCTTCTTTCTCTACTTTGGTTGGGCCAAAGAGGTTTTTCCCCGCGCCACTTTCTTTGGAAGAACTACCTGAGCTGGATGCCATACTACTCTCGCATGATCATTACGACCACCTGGACTACCCCACTATAAAACGACTTACACACCTCACCGCGCCGGTAATATGCTCGCTGGGTGTAGGTAGCATTATTGAAAGCTGGGGCGTAAACAGGAGCCGCATTACAGAACTTAACTGGACAGAAACAGCTAACATAGGCAATGACCTTATCATAACTGCAACGCCCGCACGGCACTTCTCGGGTAGGGGCATCACCAACAGGAACCAGACTTTGTGGTCCTCTTTTGTGATCAACGGGCCGAGGCATAATATCTTTTTCGGGGCAGACTCCGGTTGGTTCCCGGGGTTCAAGGAGATCGGCGATATGTTCGGGCCTTTCGACCTTACTATGCTGGAGATAGGCGCTTACGGCGATGGCTGGCCCAACATACATATGGGGCCTGATAACGCATCGAACGCACACCTGGCGCTGCGGGGCAAGCTGATGATGCCCATACACTGGGGTACCTTCAACCTGGCGCTGCATGCCTGGTGGGAACCGATAGAAAGGCTAACCGGCTATGCCACGCAAAAAAATATACAGCTGTTTGTGCCGGAGCCCGGCAAGCCCACCGAGGTAACAGGCCAACCGTACAACAGCAACTGGTGGAAGAAGTACCATTGATATATTCGCTAACTTGCAGGCTGAATAGGTATCATAATGCACGACCACAGCCACGATCATAGCCACAGCCACGACCATAGTCATGGCCACGGGCATCACCACCACCACCACGTAAGCCCTGCCGATGCGGTGAATGGAGCGTTCATTGCAGGCATTGTGCTCAACAGTATATATGTGGCTGTTCAGGTAGTCGCAGGCTTGTTCTCCCACTCCATGGCTTTGCTGGCCGACGCCGGACATAACCTGGGCGATGTGGCCGGGCTGGCCTTATCGGTCATCGCCTTCAGGCTCGCGAAAGTAAAGCCTACACACACCTACACCTACGGCTATAAGAAGACAACCGTACTTGCAGCACTTACCAATGCGGTGATACTGCTCATCACTATAGGCATACTTGGTTTTGAATCTGTGAACAGGCTATTGCACCCCCGCCCTGTGGAGGGTGGTATAGTAGCTATAGTATCGGGCCTGGGTATCATTATCAACTTTGCATCCGCATTACTTTTTTTCCGTAATAAAGAACACGACCTGAACACCAAGGGCGCATACCTGCACCTGATGACGGATGCCATGGTATCGCTGGGTGTGGTGGTAGCTGGTGTTATCATTTACTTCACCCACTGGTACTGGATAGATGGCGCCATAAGTATCATAGTGTTGCTCATCATACTATCAGGTACGTGGTCGCTGCTTACAGAAAGCCTGCGCATGTCGATGGATGCTGTGCCGGAAAATGTAAAGATAGAAAACCTGGAAGCCCTGATCAAAAAAGTAAATGGTGTGGATGACATTCACCATATGCACGTATGGGCTATGAGCACTACAGAGAATGCACTCACAGCCCACCTGGTGTTAAAAGATACATTGGCTTTTGAAGAGAAGATGAAGATTGTGCACCACATCAAGCATGAATTGCTGCACAACAATATCCATCATGCCACCATAGAGTTGGAATCTGCGATTACACCATGTTTGGATGTGGATTGTTAATTTGCGAAAGGGTAAAGAATTAGGTATCAATATACCGATTGAACATTAAAATACAACACCATCCTTATTTTTACAATACCAGATTTGACAACTTTTAAAAAGTTGTCAAGTCTGTTCTCCGCAACAAATTCATACCCGCCAATAAAAAACGCCCGGAACAAGCCGGGCGCGTACAATTTCTTTCTTAAAATATTATGGGGCTATTGCGTAGCTGATGTTGCATTTCTCGCCTTCATCTGTGCGGATAAGCGTAAGGTGGTTGGCCTCTACCATCGGCACTATGTATTTAGCGGTGATGTCGCTTTTGTTCTTTTTCAGTGTCAGTACCAGGTTGCCCACGTAATCGGTAGTGAGGCTGTATTTGCCTGATTCGTTGGGGTTGTCGCTCATGTCCCTGTTGAACCGTACGTAGGTGCCATAATTGATGTTGTTGGCGTTAGACGGGCTCATTTTCAATGTGCCGTAGTTGTGGATATAATGGCTTTCTGCGCCTATCTTATCAGGGCATTTTGTGGCGACTATATACCAGGTCTTATCAAGCAGGTCGTACCTGTTGATAGGCTCTGAATTTTTGGGCGGCAACTGCTCCATTCTCTGGGCAAAAGCGCCTGTAGATAACGCCACCAGGCAAGTAAGAAAGATATTTTTAAGCACAGTCTTTTCCATATGAACTATTTCTTCGAGTAAAAATAATAAAATCAATCATTAAACATAACACAAGATGGCAAAATGGCCAATATTATTTGCAATAACCACCTCACTACTGCGTAATTTATAATATATATGCGCCATGTTTATTCCTCTTCGTTGTGTATCAACTCCACCTTTGAGCCAAAGAAATTGAGGAACAGCACCACGAAGGCCACTACCATTACGGCCTGCACCGAAACCAATATCTTACCTAATTGGGTAACAGGGTGCATATCGCCAAAGCCTACGGTAGTAGCGGTGATAATGCTGAAGTAGATATAATCAATATAGCCCTGGGGGGTATCTCCCAATAAGTGCATGCCCGCATACAACACCGCAAAGCTAAGGCAGATCTCCAGGTAGTTGAGCGACAGCATGAGGATATTGCGGCGGTAAGAGCGGGGCTTCACAAACATATCTGATACAAAAATGAGGGAGGACACATAACACAGCGTCTCCAGCAGCAGGTAGCCTGATATGCACATAGCAAGCGGATAACGGTACAGGCCACTGGTAAGAAAGAAAAGCGGCAGCAGCGTTTTGAACAGTACAAAGAACTCTACAGCCGTATTGCGGCCTATGCTGCCAAACCTGCCAAATAAGGTACGCACATGCAAGCCGGGGAAAATGATTTGTATCGATACCAGCACCAGGCGCAACATCTTTTCAAAGCCCACGTCATCATGCTTCTCATTGTTCCATATTTTCTTCAGCTCCACCCTATAGGTATGGTATGCCGAGTACCTTAGTTTTTTATTATACTCGGGCTTGCCTATGAATATTTTGTAGAGAATGTGTTTCATCAGTACGCAAATAGCAGGGTAAGATACAAATTGTTTATGTTTGTTGCGTACATTTTAAAGCAACATGAATAAAACAAGGTTAGAGGCTTTCAGCGATGGGGTGTTTGCCATTATCATCACCATTATGGTGCTGGAGCTGAAGATACCTAAAGGCACCAGTTGGGAAGCAGTGAAGGTATTGCTGCCCACATTATACTGTTATGCGCTAAGCTTTGTGTTTGTAGCCATCTACTGGAACAACCATCACCACCTGATGCACACCGCCAAAGGTGTGACTGCCGGCATGATGTGGGCCAATATGGGCCTGCTGTTCTGCCTGTCGCTGGTGCCGTTTGCCACGGGCTGGATGGGCGAAAATTGTTTTGACAGAATAACAGTAGCTACCTATGGCGCATTACTGATAGCCTGTGGGCTTGCTTTTAGCATACTCGCCGTCACTGTACAGGCCACTCATACTGAGGATACACCCCTAACCGCCGCATTGAGAAGGGCAAAGCCTAAGCAATACGCATCAATAGTGCTGTATAGCCTGTCTATACCTATGGCGTTATACGTAAGCCCGCTGGTAGCAGAGCTGCTGTTCCTTACTGTATCTGTATTGTGGATAATACCCAGCAAGGAGATAGAACGGGCATTGAGGGAAAAATAGCCTATCGCTTTAGGAACTGTACATAAGCGCTCGTGGCATGGTCCTCATCTATACGGATGATATAGTTGCCGGTGGGCATGTCCTTCACACTGATGATATTGTTACCTGCTGCCAATATGCCTTTACCGAATGATGCGCCCGCTGTGTTGGTGAGTTCATAAGCCGCTTTGGCTTCCAGGCCGTTTATATGCAGCACATCGGTTGCCGGGTCGGGGAATACCGAACAGGTTACAGCAGCATGAATCTTTTGCACCCCGGTGGTCGTATTCATAGCCTTGCTGTCTATGTATAACGAAGCAACAGTATCGCCACGCGTCTCGCAGGATATGAAGTACCTGCTCGCTGATACCCAGGCTACGCCCTCTGTCTGCCATTCCGAATTGCCACCGATCTCTATCCTGCGCTTGTTGCCGGAGAAGTACATATCGCCCTCGTAATCATTGAGGTACCAGAGGAAGGGATGTGTATGATCGCTGAGGTAGCCAACCAGCACCACTTCTTTAGTAACTGAATTATAGTCGGCGCCGGTAATGAGTCCATCCACATTGTAAGTGGTGTAGGGTGTAAGCGCATACGTGCCGGGTGTTTTGGGCATCTTATAAGAGCGGGTGTAGAGGTCGCCGCGGTCTTTGGTAAAAATGTATAGCGAGTCACCTACAGACATCAGCGCTTCGCAATCGAAGTTGTTGGTATGGCTGGGTGTAAAGCTTGTTTGGTCGGTGTAGGAGAAGGCGATGGCCTGCGCATTAACATGCACAGTATCACCTGTCGTTATGTCTGCCTTGGCTATCTTCAATACTTTAAGGTCCCTGCGGGAGCCATCATTATTGCCATGGTCGCCTACATAGATGTAGAAGCTATCGGCTGTTATGTCTTCCCAGTCGGTATTAGGATAGTTGTCTATGATCACCGTTTGCAATGTATGGCCATCGGTGGTATCTATCTTGAAGATATAGGGAGGATTGCCGCTGTCATTGTGCGTCCACAGCTGGCCGTCTGTCCACTCAAGGCCCGATGATTCTGTGATGGTGGGCGACATGGCTCCTTTGAGAATAGGGCTGTTGTGCGTAACCGGGTATATACAGGAGCCATCGTTGGTAACTGCCGTCGGGTTATAATTACTGGCCGCAGGGTCTGTGCAACCGCTTTGGGCATAGACAGCCCCTGCGGCAAATAATGTTACCGACAAACATAAAAGCTTCCTGAACATAAAAGAGATATTATACAATCGGTAAAGGTAGCAGCACAGATAGCGGCCATATATGATGAAATAGTTACCAAATTATTAAGTAGAGGCTCAGAATATGCAGGCCAATTAAAAAAATCGGCTAACTTTAAATCATGGTTACAGATAAATACGAATTGGCGATAGACCTGGACAACGGTGAGTGGATATGCGATATCACCGAAAACGAAGAGGAGGGAGTTATGACTTTCTCTGTTGAGATCACACCGCCCGAGATCATCAAAGACCTGGGTGGCGTGTCGTTCTTTATGGAAATGAAGCACAAACCCGGTAACGACGGTGAGCTGTACTTCACCACACCCGATCCCCTCCACGACCCGGCCCACATGATAGAACTGGAAGGCGAGCTCAGTAACGAGATACTGACAAGAACGTTGTAGTATTTATATCACTGAAGGCATCAAATTGATGTTGTGCTTGCCCGCAACTTTAATAAGTATGGGCATTACTATTGATGCACCCGGTATCAGCACAAAGGGAACAACGATACCTACTATCTTCAGTGTATCTGCCACTTGCACCTTAAGCACATGCTCTTCTTCAACAGAGATATGACCTGTGTGCACATAATTGCGTATGATAACCCCTGTTTCCTTTGTATTGGCTTCCTCCTTATGCACACTGATCAGTAAGTGATGCGCGGCATCTTCTATGTGCTGTATAATGGTGGCTCTGTCCATACCCAAAGATAGTGAATTGTTATTCTTTGTCTTCCAATCTGTGCATCACTCTATATACATGATCGTTTAAATGGCATCTACCCGGTCATATGGCTATACAGATTCCCGGCCATCGGTATAAAATTGATCGTTTTTCCAATTGGCAGGATCGACTCGCGAAGGACAGATAACATACTCCCCTCCTTTTTTTAAGGAGGGGACGCGATAAAGGCTTCCAAGCCTTTATAAGCGGGGGTGGTTTCCCTCGCGCAGGACAGGTCACTCAACCCCAACCCCACCAATTTCAAATTTAATTATTTACATTTACCACACCCAAAATCTCCTCAATGTCCAGATACCTCTTCACATTCCTGCTATGCATGTTTTCATTATCGGCATTTGCGCAGATAGTAGCTATTCAGGCTGATATGCAGAACACGCTATACACCTGTCACGATAACCCAATAACTGTAGCTGTAAGCAATGTTCGTCCATCAAAAATAGTGGTAACAATAGATAGTGGTGCAGTATTAAAAAAAGACAATGACAGACTTGGCCATTATATTATTTATACAGAAAAAAAAGGTTCTCTTACTGTATACGTAAGTAAGAAAACTTGGAGAGGCTTGAAATCAATTTACAGTACAACTTTTCGAGTTAGACGATTTTCCACACTAAGTATTTCTTTAAATGGTAAGCAAAGGGGTAAAATGGCAAAATCATTGCTATGTAATGCAATAGCACCAGTAACATACTATCCGAATATTGATGTCGAAGTAAGGATACCGATCAAAGAGTACACAGTAAATATTTACAGGCATGCGAATCAAATTTTCACAAGAAAATTGGGGGAAGAAGAAGGTAGAATAGACAGCGTTACTAATGATTTTTTCACAACACTGGAAAATGGAGATAGTGTTGTTTTCAACAACTTTATAGCCAAGGATTGTAGCGGAGAAATAGACGATCTAAATTCAATACAATTCACAATTACCGAAGCCGAAAATTATCACAAACCACCACCGCACAAGCCAGGCGAGTTAGAAGAAATAATAGATCCGGTAACAGGCGAATCCTACATAAAAAAGTGGTAATCACATAATACGCAACTCAACCAAACTCCCCCCGGCACAAGGTCCCGCTTTTTCTGCGGGAGGTCAGGGGTGTTACGCCTCCTCCTTCTTCGGTACCGTCTTAAACACCACATCCCAAAGCACAGAACTCACCCCAAAGCCCTTTTCAGGCGCTTTGTAATGGTGCAGGTGGTGGTTGCGCCACAGCGCCTTCAGGAATTTCGGCGGGGCAAAGGCGTGTATCGCAAAGTGCATAGAACCATACATCAGGTACCCAAACAGGAAGCCTGGGAAGAAACATAAAGCAGTCCAGCCCATAATAGCATGTGCAAGCCGGAAGAGTAAAGACGCTACCACTATGCTCGGCACAGGCGGCATAAACAACCTTTCTTTATCGCGCGGGTATTCGTGGTGCACACCGTGCATAGTATATACAAACTTCATCGCCTTCGGGCTTTCCACGATCATATGAAACAGGTAGCGGTGCATTACATACTCAAAGATGCTCCAGAACAGCGCACCAACAACAAATAGCAGCAACTCATACCACGGCGACAGACCTTTGTACGATGCGCCATAATACAACATGAAAATAATAACCGGGAAGTAAATAGAATAAATGACCACGGGATGCGTCTTGGTCATCATCTCCATATAGTCGTTTTTGAAGAGTCGGGCCTGGCCTTTATTTTTTATCTTATCAAATTCCATAGCAAACACAAAAATAGTAAATAACTCACTTAGTCATTCAGCTTGATCACATCATTATCATCCTCTCCCATCAGGAAGGCAGCAGCATCATTCTTTTTCTCTATTACCTTATCCATCCACAGCAGCAAAGCCGGTAATAAAGTCAGGTTAGTGACCATGGCCAGCAGCAAAGTAATGGAAGTTAAATATCCTAAAGATTTCGTGCCATCAAATTGTGACAGCATAAATACTGCAAAACCCGCTATCAGGATGAGGGAAGTATAGATAATGCTCAGCCCGGTATCATGTATGGTGCGGTGTACGGTATCGGCTATGCTGTCGTCGTGCCGAGCCAGTTCCTGTTTAAAATTCACCAGGAAGCGGATCGTCACATCAATCGTAATACCCAGCGCCACACTAAATACCAGCACCGTCGATGGCTTGATACGGATACCCATCCAGCCCATCAGCCCTGCCGTTATCAGCAGCGGCACTATATTCACCACTATCGACATCAGCAGTATCCGCCACGAGCGGAACAAGGCGATCATACAACCAAATATAATAATGAAAGCAAGGATAAGGCTGTCCCGCAGGCTGTTCACAATGAATTTACTGCCCTCCAGGAAGGTAATGCTGGTACCTGTATAGGTTACGGTGTATTTATTGCTGTCAAATATCGCATTCACCTGTGGGCGTATGCTGTCGAGCAGCAGCGGCAGCCTTCTCGATCCTATGTCTGCCATGTTCACACTGATGCGGGCTTTCTGCTTGGTACTGTCTACGAAGGAGTGCAGCAGCTTGTTCAGTATACTGTTGTTGTCGCTCTTGCTGGTATGCAGGTACGGCAGTATAAATGCAGCCTGCAGCATATCCCCCGGCACCTCGTAGTTGGCGCTGTCCCCGCCAAAGTAGGCTTGGTTGGCAAATTTCACACCTTCAGTTATCGCCAGTGGGTGGGCTATCTCGGGGTACTGTTGCAAAGCCTGTGTCACCTTATCTATCTTCCCCAGTACATCCAGCGACAGTACACCATTCTTCTTCTTGGTGTCTACCACTATCTCCAGCGGCATCACACCCCTGAAGTTGGTCTCAAAGAATTTCAGGTCCACATATACTTTGTCCGATTTCGGCAGGTCATCCACTATATGCGCGTCATTGCGCAACTTCGTTAGCCCGATGACCGAGAACACACATACCACTATCGTAAATCCATAGATCCATATCCTGTGACTGAATACCCAATTCGTTACCCTAGTCAATAGCTTGTTGATCCAGCCACTCTCTAAGTACTTCGTATGCCGAACATTGGGTGGTGGCAAAAAGCTGAAGAATGCCGGGATAAATATGAGTGATATCAGGAACAGGCCCAATATATTGATGCCCGCTACTAGCCCGAATTCTTTAAGCAGTACGCTCTTGGTAAAGAAGAACACGCCAAAGCCTATCGCAGCGGTAAGGTTGGTAAATAAGGTCACTATCCCCATCCTGTCTACCATCCGCAGCAGCGATTTCATCTTGTTAGGGTTACGATAGTATTCGTAGTGGTACCTGTTCAGCAGGTACACGCAATTGGGTATGCCTATCACCACAACTAATGGTGGTATTAACGCGGTGAGCAGTGTTATCTTATATCCCAGCAGCACTATAGTGCCTACCGACCAAACCACGCCTATAGCCACCACCAGCATAGAAGAAAGCACTGCTGTAAACGACCGGAAGAACAATACCAATATCACAGCCGTAAGCACAAAGGAAAGTATCAGGAACAGCTTCATCTCTGTCTGCACCTTCATGGCCATCTGCGTGCGTATCAGCGGCAGGCCGCTGTAGTGCATTTCTATATTATGCTTCTGCCCGAATGCGTTGCCCAGGTCCAGTATCTGGTTGATCACCCCTGATCTGTCTTTCGAATTCAGCACATTCTTGTCTATGCGCACATACATCACATAGGCATCAGTCTGTAAGTTGTAGAGCAGGCCACGGTACAAAGGAAGGTTCAGGAAAGCGTTTTTAAAACTGTCTGCATTCACAGCTACATTATCGGCTGCCAGCGGCTGCACTTTCAGCTTTTGTGTCAGTGTGTCTTTTACCAGCGTCACGGCCCCCGGTATGCTCAGCACATTCTCTACCGACTTTACCTTGGATACCTGCTGTATCAGCTGCCGGTAGTCATTAAAAAATCCCGGTGTAAAGAAATCCTTGCTCTGCACCCCTACGAACATAAGGTTGCCGTCTTCGCCAAATTGCTTTCTGAAAGCCTGGTATTCTATGTACTTGGCATTATCGGTAGGAACCGCGCTGGTAAACTCATAACTGAGCTTCACCTGAGAGGCAAAATAGCCCATAATGCCGGTACACGCCAATAAGATTATGAGCAGGGCAATACGGAACTTTATAATAAACGCGGCTATGCTATGCCACATGCTGAGTGTGTTATGGTTAAGGGGCGCAAAAGTACGAAAATGAAGGGGTAACCCCAAACCAATAAAGGCTTGTATATGTATCGGTTACCCTTTATTTATTGCACCTGCGGCACCACGTTGTTAAGTATTAAAATTTGAATAGATAAAAACTATTACGGGAATGAATCATGCCGCTCACTTCTTCTCCTCACCGGCATCCACCATTTGATGCTGCATATGTTCTTTATAATTATTGCGTATCCACATTTTCAGCTCCAGGTCGCTGGCTGCCCGGGCAAAGGAGTAGTCCATAGGATAGGTGTTCATGAATAGGATCATGGTATCACCGGTATATCCCGTCAGTTTTGTCACCAATTCAGGCGTATAGCGGGTATCTATGAATTTCTGCTCCATATCCCGCTTAAAATTCTCTTTAAATCTCTTGTTCTGCTTATAGCTTTTCGATGCCTTTTGTGCCAGGCCGCTTATCAGGCCGTCCATCGCTATACCCACACCGGCGCCATTGCTGCCGTCCGGTGTACCCATTGTGGGTTTTATACGTTTGGTATGCAATTCCTTGTCATATAGGGTGGCCATTTCTGCTGAGTCACGCTGAAAAGGGGTGTAATTATGCACCACATACTCCTTTAGCATTATATCCATAGGTGCCAGGTGCACTTTTATTTCCATACTGGCCGGCGCAGTTTCCTGGAAGGTCCGGTAACCCGGCAACGAAAACGACAGCATATCGTTTGCATTAACTGCCAATGCAAAGTACCCCTGCTCATCCGTAAGGGTAGACTGCGACGTATACAGGTCATAGACCACCACCGAAGATAGCGGCTTTAAGCTGTCTGCGCTCAATATGATCCCCTTCAGCGTTTGCGCACGCACATATAAGCAGGAGAATACCAATAAGCAGGAAAGTAGTACTGTACGCAAAAAGCCGGTTTTATACCCAAAGCTAATCAACAAAACCCACGTAGCCCTTCACCCCCTCGGTTTTTGACAATACTTTAAGAAAATTGAAATGCTAATGCATCACTCCACCACAAACGCCCCCATCCTTCCCACCACATAACACCCAATATGCGCAGTCTTGCACGCTACCTCGAACGCCGCCTGCTCCCTTTCGCTATAATTATTGCCCATCACTATCACCGAAGGGGTGTATAGGTGTTGCAATTCCACCGCATCCACCGCGCCACTGTAATTGATCACCACATAGTCTACATGCGTAGCTGCCTGGCTGCTCATCGTATCATTCAATACTACTACTGTCTTCCCCGCTACATGCACTATCCCTGCGGTTGTGCTGCTATCATACTTATTCACCCGCCAGCCGATGTGTGCCGGGTCGGTAGCATATCGTACCTTCTTTTGGTTTACTGTATCGCAACTCAGTATATGGCAGGTTTTTCCTGTTACAAGTTCTATACGATTTGCTTTGGCAATGTTGTACACAACCAATCGCTGCTGGTGCATTGCGACCCACTGGTCAATACACAGCGATCCCACCAATACACAACATGCTACCAGCCCCGCATACAGTCCCGTTTTCTGATTCTTCATCAAAAAGGCCGCAATACCTGCAATGACTAAGTACACCACCACCAGCTCAAACCCACTCAGCACCAGCCTGCGAAATGATGGCGGGTTGAATTGTTGCAGCCACACCACTATACGATCAAAGTAAGTAGCCCACCATATCGTCAGCCATCCTATTGCCTTTGCCACTATGGGCAGCCACGATAGGGCAATTATACCCATGCCCAGCCACAGCACTACTTCCATAAACACGAACGCCACCACATTAGCAACAATAAACAGCAGCGGGAAACTGTGGAAATAATAAATAACCAATGGCGCTACCAGCAGCTCTGCGGCTATACTTGCGGCTATGGTCTTCCAAACAGCCCTTACTATTTTATTGGGTGGCGATAACAATTTATATAGCGGAATATAAAAAATGATGATTGACAGCACCGCCGCAAACGATAGCTGAAAGCCTATAGAGAACAGCCACATAGGCTGCCCGCACAGCAACACAAACGCAGTGCCGAATAAAGTATTCAGGCTATTGTTATTCTTCTGAAAGATCACAGCCCCTGCCAATAGCGAGAACATAATGGCCGCCCGCACCGCCGATGGTCCCGCGCCTGCCATCAGTACATAGAACCACACCAGCGGCAAGGCCACCAGGTACTTCATCCAAAAATGCTTCTTATCCTTTAGCCACCACAGCAATACAGATATCAGGCCAAAGAAGATCATCACATTCCCGCCCGATATAGCTATGATGTGTACAATGCCCGTATCCGTGTACGATTGCCGCAGCTCTTCGTCCAGGTTCACCTCATCGCCCAGCAGCATGGCCTGTATCAGCCCTTGCGTTTTGGCATCAGGCAGGTAGGTGGCCAGTTGCAGCATACACCAGTTATGCGCCCTGTCTGTAAAGGAAAGTTCTTTTGCTTCAGCCTGCCCATATAGCCTCACTTCGCCTGCCCGGCAAAACTGCCTGTAGAGTATATTATTCCTTTGGCAGTAAGTAGCATAGTCAAATTCAAAAGGGTTGCCCGTGTTTTTAATAAGCTCCCATCTGCCCGGCACAAGCACACTATCGCCCTTATGCAGGTTAATCGGCGCACCCTCTTTCGATACATACACGAAGGCATTGCCCGTTGCCCTATTAGTATGTCCGTTCTCTATTGCGCTCACCATATGTACGGGTATCTTCCAGGTATGCTCGCGCTCCGCTGGTGTATCATCTACAATGGCAAGGTAGGCGGCGTGGCTATTCATATCATGCCCCATCCATTGGGCATTTTGCCGCACATCACTAAAGCGGCTTACACCATATCCGCAAAAGAACAAAGCACACATACCCAGCGCAAACGCCCACTGTGCAACTATCGGTTTCTTACTAAATCCTGCAACCACATACAAAAGCAGTAAGCCGGCAGCAATACCCACACATGCAGCGCCCCCCATGCCTTGTAGCCACCGTTTATCATACGCCACTACTCCCGCTGCAAAAGCAAGCGCCACCCTGAAGAAAGGTGCCTGCTCCCAGAAGTAAGCTTTATTTAACGGCCAGCGGTTCATGTGGCTAAAAATAAATAAACTGAAGTATATTTATCGAAAATATAATCGAATGAGAACCACCCGTATACTATCAGCCCTGTTTATAATACTCCTCCTCAGCAGCTTCGCCGTCGATTGGATGGTGCTGGAAAAGAAAGACAAAGGCTTCAAAATATCCTTTCCCCGTAAGCCAGAGGAAAGCGAGCAATCGCTTACGTCAGCGATAGGCCCTATAACGATGCACATGTGGCTCTGCGACCAGAGCAAGTACAAAGATGATAACGGTGTTTATGGCCTTATCTATTGCGACTACCCCGATAGCCTCGTTAGCTCCGATTTTAAAGACGAGCTTGTAGATAGTCTGTTCAGTAGTACTATCAATGGCTCTGTAAGCAGTATGCAGGGCGAGTTGCTCTCTACAACCGTTACCCCTTATAAAACATATCCCGGCCGCCGCATCAAGGTAAAGTTTGCCGATGGCCAGGGAATTATGAACATGAAACTATACCTCATCAAAAGCCGCATGTACATCATGGAAGCCGGCTGCGAAAAAGATAAAGACAACAACCCGGCAATAGATAAGTTCTTCAACTCCTTCAGTACAATTAAGTAAGAGCAGGTATTAGAAGCGCTAAATGTTTGTGTCCCCGGTGATGTCTTCGCCCTTCAGCGAGACTCGCCGGTTCGCGATGGGAAAATGACATCTCAACACCACACAATTGCCCTGGCCTTCAGGCCGGGGTTAAAGACAAAATGGGTTGGCTTTAGCCAAACGAACGCTAAAAACAAAACGATAAGTGTGCTAAAACATTTGCTCATACCACTTTGTATTTTTTGGTCTCTGCAATCGCCTGCGCAGAACAGCAACGATGATGGCTTTTCTGTATTCAAAAAAGAGGTGAGATCAGCCATTGATACCCTCCAAAAAGAAGAGCTATTCAAGGGTAGTAAGAGCGTTTACATAATTGATTTGCAGGATCCGGGTGCAGGGAAAAATGCCTTTTGCTTTAAAATGCAGTACATAGTTTTGGCAAAAGACTACAACGATGTGTTCATAAAAGCTGCCTACATGTTACCGATAGACAGCGATATTATTCTGGTTAATACAAAGCATAAGTACGGCCAGAACTGGATAATTAACAACGAAATATTGCCCATAAACAATCAGGACAAGAGCGCAATTAAAAATAGGCTACTGAGCAAGACCCTTACAATAGATGGCCATTCCGCAGGATACGTTTGCTGGTATGACGGACAAACAAAAAGAAGGCGGTATTTTGAAAACGAAAACAGAATACCCGATAGAATCAATACACAAACTTTTCTTGTGTACCCAAAGAAGATGGAAGAAAAACATGTGCCAACGCTGCCCGGAATGAAATAACTTCAATATCTCCTATAGAGATGGAATCTCTTTACCGGCCAAATATCAACAGTAAACACACACCCGTCCAATACAATCATTTGTATAACATAGCCCACGGTTTCAACCGTGGGTACAAAACATCAAACCGTCGCTCAACGGTTTTAACCGTTTACTTGCCGCCCCAAAAACGAACACTTCCACACAAAAAAAACGCCCGAACAAAATGCCCGGGCGTTCCTCTCAAAAAAATATTCAAAACTAATTACCCACCTACAGCTATACGCTTGAAGGCAGTAACAGTCAATCCATTGCTTACCGATTTCAGGTACTCAGCAACAGTCTTGCCATTGTCCTTTACAAACGCCTGCGGAAGCAGTGTATTGTCTTTAAAGAATTTGTTCAGCTTGCCTGCAGCTATTTTCTCAGCCATATCAGCTGCTTTGCCTTCTGCCATTACCTGCTCTACAGCTATCGCTTTTTCGCGGGCTATCATTTCTTCCGATACGCTATCTGCGTCTACAGCCATTGGGTTCATAGCTGCTATCTGCATAGCCACGTCCTTGCCTGCTGCTACAGTAGCTTCAGTTGCTGGCTGGTTCATGCTCACCAGTACACCTATGCGGTAGCCTGAGTGTATGTAAGGCACTACCGATGCGCCGCTTACCAGCTCATAACGCACGATGTCAATCTTCTCGCCTATTTTGGCTACCATTTCCATCAGCTTATCACCGATAGTGGCATTGCCCATTTTAGCTGCTTTCAGGTCATCTATAGTTGCCGCCTTGGTAGCGAGTGCTATTTCAGTCAGCTCATTAGCGAAGTCAATGAACTCCTGGTTCTTCGACACGAAATCGGTCTCAGAGCTCAGGTTCACTATTACGCCATAAGTATTGTCTGCCGATGCCTTTGCGATCACCACACCTTCTTTTGCGTCGCGGTCGCTGCGGTTAGCGGCTACCTTCTGGCCTTTCTTGCGCAGGTAATCTATCGCGCTTTCAAAATCACCATTGCTTTCCATCAGGGCTTTGCGGCAATCCATCATGCCTGCACCTGTTTGCTGACGCAGCTTGTTCACATCTGCTGCTGATATTGTTACTGTGCTCATTTTATTTCTTTGTTTTACTAGCGTGCAAAAATCTTATTTTTATCATTAAAGCCCCAACTGTGGGGCTTTAATAAAGTATTATCTTTTAGTTCAAAAAGCTTAGCGTCCTGCTGGGCTCGGCCTGCTGCCGCTGCCACCACCTGGGCCACGGCCACCTGGTCCGCCTGGGCGGCTTCCGCCACCACCTGGCCTGCTGCCACCGGCGCCACCACCCGGGCGACCGCTGCCACCGCCTGGTCCACGGCCACTGCCACCTGGTCCACGGCCTCCTGTTGCTCCGCCTGCGCCACCGGCACCTGCTGCGCTACGGCCACGTCCGCGGCCACCACGTCCACGTGCTTCGTCTTCTTCAGTTATTTCCATGCCGCGGGCCCTTTCAGCCTGGTCATCATTGGAATTTTCGTCTTCGTTTTCCTTCACCATGGCACGCTCCTGCAGGCCTTCCAGTATAGAAGCTGTCAGGTAGTTAACGATGATAGAGATAGATTTCGTCGCATCATCATTAGCTGGTATAGCGTAGTCTACCTTAGTAGGATCGCTGTTCGTATCCACCATTGCAAAAGTTGCAATGCCCAGGCGTTTTGCTTCTGCAAGCGCAATGTGCTCATGGCTGATGTCCACCATGAAAAGAGCAGCTGGTGTACGGCCCATCTGGGAGATACCGCCAAGCACTTTTTCCATCTTTTCTTTGCTGCGGGTCAGGGTCAGGCGCTCCTTCTTAGTTACGCTGTCCATAGTACCGTCCTGCAACATCTTTTCGATGCTCAGCATCTTCTTTACACTCTTACGAATGGTCTGGAAGTTAGTCAGCATACCACCCAGCCAGCGCTCAGTAACGAAAGGCATGTTTGCCCTTGCTGCTGCTTCTGCCACTATTTCCTTAGCCTGCTTCTTGGTAGCTACGAACATGATCTTCTTACCGCTCTTAGCGATAGATTTCAATGCTGCTGATGCTTCATCAAGGCCGTCTATTGTTTTGTTCAGGTCTATGATGTGTATGCCATTCTTTTCAGCAAAGATGTATGGCAACATCTTCGGATTCCATTTTTTCTTGAGGTGGCCAAAATGTACGCCTGCTTCAAGAAGCTGCTGGTGCAATGTTTTATTATCTTCCATTTGAATAATTTCTTGTTGGTTAAAAAAACTGATGTCTGATCCCTGAAGGTTAAAGCCCCTTTAGGGGTTTGGGGTTTAACGTTTAGAGAACTGGAAGCTACGGCGGGCTTTCGCTTTACCGAATTTCTTGCGTTCTACCATGCGGCTGTCGCGGGTCATCAGGCCTTCTTTCTTCAAAGACGGACGGTATTCAGGGTTCACTTCGCACAATACGCGCGCTATACCCATCTTTATCGCTTCTGCCTGGCCTTTCGGGCCACCACCCTGTACATTGATCACAAAGTCGAATGAAGTTTGCAGATCAAGTGTTTTCAAAGGAAGTTCTACCTGGTTCTGCAGGTACATGATCGGGAAATATTCTTTATATTCCCTTTTATTCACTATGATATTGCCTGTACCCTTGCTCAGATATACTCTGGCAACTGCTTCTTTACGGCGGCCAACGGCATTTTTCTGTTTTTCCATTATATGAATGGTTTTAAATTTTTAATTAAGTGTAAGCCCCCTTAAGGGGGTTTGGGGGTTTTGTTTATTTGTTTGGTACCAGCACCTTTGGGTTCTGTGCCTTGTGTGGATGCTCAGCCCCTTCGTATACGAAAAGCTTCTTGTACATCGCGCGGCCCAGGCGGTTTTTAGGAAGCATGCCTTTTACAGCACGTTCTATCATCAGGTTAGGGCGGCGGCTGTTCATTTCATGAGCTACCTCTATCTTCTGGCCACCAGGGTAGCCTGAATATGTTTGGTATTCTTTCTCATCCATCTTGTTGCCGGTAAGTACTACCTTGCCGGAGTTGATCACGATCACATAGTCGCCGCAATCAAAATGGGGTGTGAAATAGGCCTTGTTCTTACCGCGCAGTATGGCAGCGATAGAAGAGCTCATACGTCCGAGCGTCAGGTTGGTTGCGTCCACAACGTGCCAGTCGCGTTTTACGATGGTCTCGTTGGCCGATTGTGTTTTAAAGCTTAAGTGTCTCATTATATTTATACTATTGTTAAAAAGTAAAAACCCAAAGGTTCCTGTTTTTTTGGGAGTGCGAAGGTAACGACACATTATTTATCCACCAAGAAATTCATTAAGAATTTTTAAGGTCATTTTGCAACTCATTGATTATCAATAAAAATAAAGCAAAAATAGTTTTAGAAAAAAAGTCCGATAGAAGTTATTCACAACCTGTTTAGATTCCTATAGTAGTATAATGACCACTTTATAACGCTGTATCTAATGTCAATCCCTGAAAGGGCCGAATATCTTAGCCCGTCGCAACTCCCTCGGTACTCGCGCACGGACAACGCTCCGGCTACTCGATACATAATAATATGGGACCGCCCTGAAAGGGCAAAATCCCTTAGCCGGGGGCAACGCCCTCGGATACTCGTGCCGGGGGGCAACGCCCTCGGTACTCGCAACACTCGCAATACACCCCACCATAAGCCCTAAAAGGGAGCAACACCGCACCACATAATTCTTAACTATGACAACGCCTGCAACCCCACAAACACCCATTTGTTAAGAATAATCAAAAGAAAGCTTTGTTAATTCACATTGTTGTAATAAATTCACCCTCCAATTACCCCTTCCCTGGTTCCCTACGAGCCGGAAAAGGCATTGAATCTATTGTGATCACTAAGCGCATTTTTAAATAGAAAGATATGAAAAGAGTTTGTTCGCTGGTTGTAGTACTGCTCATGTTTGGCATACAGGTTTTCGCACAAAACACACATACTGTTACCGGTAAGGTACTGGATGAAAGTGGCCTCGGTTATCCCGGTGCAGGTATCACCTTAAAAGGTACCCACATCGGTACGGTTACTGATATCAATGGCGACTTCCTCCTCGATGTGCCCGATGGCACTGGCAATATTCTTGTGGTGCAGGCTATTGGCTACAACACCAAAGAAGTAAAGGAAACAGAACAGACCATGACCATCAGGCTGCAGACAAAAGCACGTGAGCTGGAAGGCGCTGTGGTAACGGCACAAGCAATAAAAAGAGAAAAGCGTGAGCTCGGTTACGGCTCTACCACTTTGAATAGCGATGACCTTACTTCGGGCAGCGGAACCAGTGCATTATCAGACCTGGAAGGTAAAGTTGCAGGTGCTAACATCACCAGCTCTACAGGCGGTCCCGGAGGCTCTACACGTGTTATTTTGCGTGGCGAAAAATCCATCATTAAAGACAACAATGCACTCATCGTTGTCGATGGTGTGATCACCAATAATTACGACCGTACAAAATCAGATCAGCTGGAACAAGTTGACTTTGGTAACAGCGGTAATGACCTCGATCCCGAAGAAATAGAATCTGTTACTGTTTTGAATGGCGCATCTGGTTCTGTGTTGTACGGTGCCGCAGGCGCTAATGGCGTTATCCTCTATACAACCAAGGCAGGTAAGCACAGGGAAACAAATTCTAAGAAACCAACTAAAATTGACATCACTTTCAAAACCACATATACGCAATCAGACATACTGAAATATGCCGATCTGCAAAACAGCTACGGCCAGGGCAATATTTATGATGGTATCGCAAACGACCGCCGTGAGAACTTTAGCTGGGGCGAACCATTCGATGGCCAACTTCGTCCATGGGGCCAGGTAATAGATGGTAAGTCTTTGGTAAAACCTTATTCTGCTCAGCCCGATAATATCAAGAGCTTCTTCAATCATGGTCAGGACCTTAACAATTTTGTGTCCCTTTCCGGCGGCAACGAAACTTCTACTTACTTCCTTTCTATCAATTCTATGAATAGCAGCGGCGTTATTCCAAGTACATTCTATAATAAATACAGCATCCGTTTTAACGGCACCACACAATTGAGCAATAATTTCTACTCTGCAATAAATGTTAATTACATCAACTCTTATTCCAGGGCTGAGGCCGGTGGCCAAAATTCAGGTTCTGTACTGGATAATCTCTACGAAACAGCGCGCGACATTCCGATCTGGGAATTAAACAACTACAACAATCCTTTCTATTCCATGTCATTCAACGACCAGAATGGCATTGAGCGCTATGGCTACTATGGCGCTTACTACAAAAACCCATATTGGGTGGCTAATAACTATGATAACCGTAACCGCACCGACCGTATGATCGGCGATGTGAAGCTGGGCTATAAAAAAGGGGAATTCGATGTATTTGACCGTGTGGGCGTGGATGTAACATCAGACCGTTCGACATATAAAACACCGGCGATCAATTCTCAGCCTGTTGATCCTTTTTATACCGGCGATAACTTCACCAATGCAGGCGGCTTGTCCCAGGTCAATTATGCAGGCCTAAGGCTCTACAATGATCTTATCGCTAACTGGAAGCATGAGCTCAGCAACAACTTTGGTATCAACGTTCTGGCAGGTCATAACATGACGGTGCAGAATGATGCCTCGCTCATCGCTACTATCGATCCCGGTACCAATGGCCTCGTAATACCCAACTACTATTACTTTACCAATAATACCGGTCCTATTACAGTCACTAACCCTATAACGCAGGCGCGCAGGTTTGGTGTATATAGCGACATCACACTGAATTACCAGAGGGAGATTTACCTCGATCTTACCGGGCGCAACGACTGGTCATCTACTTTACAGCAGGATCACAACTCTTATTTCTATCCGGGCGCAAGCGGCTCATGGGTATTTACAGAAAGGCTGAAGGGCAATTTTAAAGATAAGGTACTCAACTTTGGTAAAATACGCGCAGGTGCTTCAGGCGTAGGTAATGATGCAGTTCCTTATGCTAACAATACTCACGGATATTACCAGGGTGCTATTTCCAGCGCTTTTGGTTCTATTGTTCCGCCATTTAATAACCAGCCTGCTTACCAGATAGCAAGTACTCTTGGCTATCCCGGCCTAAAGCCTGAGCAGACACATGATTATGAAGTAGGTACAGATCTTTCTTTCCTCAGGGATCGCATCAGTGTCTCTTTCACTTACTACAGCTCTATTACTAAAAACCTCATAACCAATGTTCCCGTTGCCCCATCATCAGGTTTCCTGTCTCAATATGAGAACATTGGCGATATCAGCAATAAGGGCGAGGAACTTACGATCAGGGGTACGCCTATATCCACTAAATGGGGCCTTAAATGGGATCTCTTCGGTACATACACACACAATTTAAGCAATGTGGTGAGCCTTACCAATGGTCTTAGCGAGGTAAGCCTTGGTGGGTACAGCGGCATGGATATAGTGGCTGCGGTAGGCCATCCTTTTGGTACTTTTTACGCAAACGATATACAATATTGGAACGGGCATCCGGTTGTCAGCGCTACAACCGGCTTACCTATAGCTACCACCAATCCTGTTTACCTGGGCAGCTATCAGCCTAAATTCCAGGCTTCATGGGGTACAGATCTTAGCTACAAAGGCCTGAAACTTCATTTATTATTCACTACCAAACAAGGTGGAGAATTCTATAGCCGCAACAAAATGGATATGGACTTCAACGGTACATCTACCGAGACTACCGTTAACAGCCGCAACCCTTATGTATGGGCAAACTCTGTTTACCAGGTGGGCGCTACAACCAACTACCTGAAGAACACTACGCCGTTCTCTCCTTACCAGTACTATACCAATACAGAAGCTAACCTGCCTGCACAGGGCCTCGTAAATGCCAGTTATGTGAAGCTTCAGGAAGCCACGCTGTCTTACCGCATACCACAGAAATATTATAAGAACACTGTATTCGGCTCGCTCGAAGCGGGTATCTTCGGCAACAACTTGCTGCTGTGGACTGCTAAGAGCAATAAATATGATGATCCTTCAGAAACATCTGCCGGGGCTACAGGAAACGGACAAGGATTTAACTTCACTGCCGCGCCTTCTTTAAGGAACTATGGCGGGTTCTTAAAAGTTACTTTCTAAACCTTAATTTTAAAAGCATTCGTTATGTCTATAAATAAAAAAGTCATTATTACAGTTGCTATCGGGCTTGCATTAGGCGTGGCATCCTGCCGTAAATTCCTCAATGTGAACCAAAACCCCAATGTTTCACAAACAGCTACCGTGCAGACTTTGCTGCCTGCGGCAGAACTCTATGTGGCCTCTACCGTAGGTGTGGACCTGGAGATCAATGGCTCCTTTTGGGCAGAATACTGGACGCAGGACCCCGGCGCAAGCCAGTACCGTGTACTGGATCAATACGCTCCGAACCCGGACTATTTCTCCACGCCATGGACCAATCTCTATGCTGCTGCCGAAAACTTCAAGCAGCTATATGCATTGGCTGATACGCTGCACAAAAAGCAGTACATGGCTATAGCCCTGGTAATGAAAGCCTATACTTTCCAGCTCATCACTGATGCCTGGGGAGATGCACCCTATACACAGGCACTCAACGGACTGGTTATAGACAGCAACATTACCAGCCCTAAATACGATGCCCAAAAAACAATTTATAATGGTATACTCGTAAATATTGATTCTGCCCTCAGCCTAATGAATACTGCAGATGCTGCTGCACCCGGTCCTGATGATCTGGTATATGGCGGTAATATGGCCAAGTGGGAAAAATTTGCCTACACACTCAAACTGCGTATCTATATGCGTATGAGCGCTATCGATCCGGTTACTGCGCAGGCGGGTATTACGAAGTTATATACCACATCTGGTGTTGCTTTCATCGGTGGCGGAGATGATGCATTCGTTGGCTTTGGCTATTCTACTACTAATAAGAGCCCTCTTTATGCCGAAGAAAGCTCTACAGCGCTTAGCGGCATCCAGAACCTCGTAGGCAGCAGCACTTGCATAGATAGTATGAACAGTAACGGCGACCCCAGGATGTACGTGTTTTACGAAGCTACCTCAGCAAGTGGAGGTGGTACAGTTGCAGGTTTGACACAGGGCGATTATGGTTCTACTACATTATCTACGGGTTTCTCAATCCCAAGTACATATGTGGCCGGTGATGCCAATAATACTGCTTCTACCAATGCGCCTGTAAACCTGATCACGAGCGCTGAAAGTTATTTCCTCCAGGCCGAAGTAGTGGCAAAAGGATGGGAAGGCGCCAGCTCCGGTAAATCAGACGATTCACTTTTTTATTACGGCATCATGGCCAGCTTCAATTATTATAGTACCGCTTTAACCGCTGCGTATGATAATGCATTAGCAGGGGTTTACGGTGTGGCATTCCCGCTCGGCGGCATAAGTGCTTACAACGATTATGTTACCGGCCAGTTCAACGGTGCACCGGGTTATTGGACTGTTTACCCGACCACTGGTACTTTTGCACAAAAACAGAGGTTCATCCTCACCCAGAAATGGTTTGCTATGTGCGGCAACCAGGGCTTTGAGGCATGGTGCGAACAGCGCCGTACCGGCTACCCTGATTTCCTTGTACAATCTCTGCATTCACAGACTGGTGCCAACCTGCCTAAGAGGTTCCTGTACCCCACTTCTGAAAGCACCAGGAACGCTAACTTCCCTGGCGAGGTTTTATTAACTGTTAAAACTTGGTGGGATCTATTTTAATCAATTAAAGGCATGAAAATGAAGAAAATAATAATATTATCGTTCGCTGCTGTTATTGCTGTTGCCGGGTGCAAAAAGCAACATACTACCATATCCAATGTGGTTACTGCTTCTTATCCCAAGGTGACCATTACCAGCTCTCCTTACGTGAGCATACCTGTAGGTGGCACTTTTGTGCCGCCCACCGCTACTGCCTATGATTCCTTTTACAGGCAGAGCCTTTCTGTGGTAAAAGACCTTGGTGCGCTGGATAACACCACCCCCGGCCTGTATGTGATCGCTTATACAGCAAAAAGCCAGTATGGCTTTACCGGCTCGGCATATGTATATGTGGCCGTTACCAATGTATCTGACACTATGGACCTCACAGGCCTGTATTACCGCAACGGTGTCAATCCCGCATACATCACCAAACTGGCCAGGGGCCTTTATGAGACCAGCAATGTAGGCGGCGATGACAGTATTACACAGGCATCAAGCGTAATACCCGCATTTTTTGCAGTTACCACCGATTCTACACTTGATTTCGGTACGCAAACTACCAGTGCTGGTACGTTGACCGCTTCACAAGGGAAAGTCTCCTACTCCCCACCCCACGGCGATACTACGATCAGCTATGCTATCAGTCTTTCCGGTTTTGGTACACAGGTACGTACCTTTGTAAGGTAATGACACCTGCTTATGTTTTTTTTGCTCCCCGCCCATCGCGGGGAGTTTTTTTTGCTGCATACCTAAAATTCTGCCTCCCAATAAACGCTACGTGAGCAGGTAATAAGTAACTCCCTACCTGCGAAGGCTACCGTGTACCCACATCTTTTTCTGCATTTTCACTCCCCATGATATGCCCCTTAGGGGCTACATGTTTGTAGTAAAACGTTCATTAGTTTCATCCTTGCCCCATCGGGGCTACGCTACATAACACGTAGCGTAGCCCCGACGGGGCATAACCGCATATTATATATTATGCACTACAAACATGTAGCCCCTCTGAGGCATTACTTATTATTACAAAATACTTGTGGGTATACGGTAGCCTGCGAAGCAGGGGACCGACTGAAAGTAACGGCGAAGCAGTTACCTTTCAGGCAGCCTGCCTGCCGGTATGCAGCCTGCCTGCCGGTAGGCAGGGGGGTGGTGGCTCTCGCGAACAACAGGTAATCCATAAGGCACCAAACACCCATTGAGTCATTGAGTAATTAAGCAATTGAGCCATTAATCAAATAATTCACTTTTTAACAAATTATCCATCATCCAGCCATTATATTTGCACACTAATTTCCACCTATGCGTAAATTTTTAGCCATACTGGCTTTTTTGATGATACCATCATGCCTGTTAATGGCGCAGGATGCCACAACGGGTAAAACAGAAAAAATGAACAGCAGCGTTGTGCCGCCTGTTATTGTAAAGCCCGCCCGCGACTTTGTGATGCTGCAGCTCAATTATGTGAACTGGCTTACCAAGCCCGATAGCGTGAAGACAAAGACCTTTGGCTATGGCTTCAATGGCTACCTCTGCTACGACTTCCCGATAAAGAAAACCAAACTGAGCTTTGCTGCCGGCCTGGGCGTGAACGTAAATGTGGTGTACCTGGACCAGCAGGTAATGACCCTGAACGATACCGGCGCGCTGGGCACGCAGGTGCGTTTTATACCCGATACCAACCACTACAAAAGGTATAAGTTTGTGACCACTTACCTTACCGCCCCCTTTGAGCTGCGCTACTTTGCCAACCAGTACAACCGCAACAAGGGTTTTAAGGCGGCCATAGGCATGGAAATAGGCACATTGCTGGGCGCACATACAAAAGCCCTGACATCGGTAGACGGCACCAACGAAAAGCTGAAGACTGACACCAAGCGCTATGTGACCACCTGGAACTTTGCCGCCACTGCCCGCGTGGGCTGGGGCAACTTCTCCCTGTTTGGCTCTTACAACCTCACCAATGTATTCAGGCAGAACCAGGGGCCTGTTATCACCCCTATATCATTGGGCATATGCCTTACGGGTCTCTAAAAAGCTAACACAATTCATATACAGAACGCAAGGCTTAGGCTTTGCGTTTTTTTTGTGCCCTTGATAGGTGTGTGTGCAAAATTGCACACCACATAGCCGGACTTTTTATTTTGCCGGTAGTTGCCGGGATTATTGCTCACTTTATTATTGATAATCAGCAGGTTGAGTAGAAAAAACTGCTAAAACCTGCTCACAATTTTTGCTACATTCTTGCGCACTTGTGCAAGATCGTTGCGCAGTTTTCTTCATTTATTTTGTCATACCGAAGTGATGAGGTATCTATACTCGTGTTTATTGTCCACTTATTGTATAGTTGCAGTTTTAACGCAAAGTCGCAAAGGTTTCGCAAAGTGCGCAAATCTTTGTGTGCGTAAAGGTTTCACACAAAGGCAACCAAGGTTTCACAAGGCACACAAAGCCAATGACCCTTTGACGACCCAAAGGTCGCTTATAAAGGAATACGAGCCAAAACGAAAAAACTATAGGGTGTTTTATAAAATAGATATAGCACCTTTTTTAAAGGGTGCTATATCTATAGTTGCGGTTAAATATTATTGGACTATGAACTTGCCTGAGCGTGTGGTATTGGCGGTGATGAACTGGTACAGGTAGAGGCCGGGCGTATAGTTTCTTACACTGAATGCAGCGGTGGCGCTATTAGCTACCTGCTGCTCATCAAGTACCCTGCCGGTAATATCCATCAGTTTTATGATCACATCACCGGATGCGGGAAATTCAAAATTAAGCATACTGCTTGTAGGATTTGGATACACCAATAGCTCATTCCCTTTTACCACAGGCTGCGGAGCAGCAGGCACAGCCGCAGGCGCGCATAGCCCATCTTCGCAGCCATTGCTATCTACACCTACCAGCCACATATCATCAAATTGGTGCCAAGCAGGGAGGGTATCATTTGCTGCTTCTCCCGTTAAAATAAAGCCGCCATCGGGGCGTTCTATCCCATCGCGCAAATATGCATCTCCTATAGGATCGCTGTAATAATTATGGCTCCATACTATACTCCCATTGCGGCTTATTTTTGCGGCAAAACCTTTGTCATAGGCCCCATTACCATAGCTATCGCCTATCACCAGGTAGCTGCTATCTTTTAATTGGCGCATAGTTGCAATACCCCTGCTTTCATCCACATCATTAAATGGAAATGATGTGATCCAAGTAATCCTGAAATTCGTATCCAAGTGCGCTATGTAGCCTGGAAAACTTCTGGAATCAGAAGGATCTCCACCATACAAAGTATCGAGCTGCCCAATATTTATGTATCCACCATTTTTATCTGCGTATAATTCATTGCATACTTCTTCCGCACCTACTAAATATCCACTCGTAAAAACAGTGTCTTTGATTAAATTGCCCATACTATCTAACACGAGATACCATGGTGTATTATGATAATATCCTAATGATGTAGTGTAGGAACTGACAGCACCGACAACAGTTCTTCCATCCGGCAACGAAATAATATTTTGGATGTAGGCGCGCTGCTCCGTATCCTTTTGGTAAACATGTGTCCACACTGTATCTCCTAATGTATCTGTTTTTATTAAATAACAAACATAGTAGTTGCTTGAAGTATCGTAAACGCGCAGGCCACCCAAAAGGTATCCTCCATTATTGTCCAGAATTTCACAAGCAAATGTTTCATCAAAAAAAATTGCAGTGTCAGTATAAGTTTTTGAAAAAATAATATCCCCGTTATCGTTAAATTTTGCCACGCCTGTAGAACTATTCACAAAATGTGTTCGAACATTTGGCCACTGAATAGTAAACGGAACAATATACTCACCATTCATTCCGACTTTTTTCGCTTGACCCGGGCTTCCATTTGTGATGCTGACCGATGGAGCCAATGGATTCTGAACATTTTCTGACGAAACATCGCCACTATTATCAACACCCACTTCAAATAATGAATATTCTTGATTTGATTGATTGAAAGACCAGCCGGCGATAAAGTAATTACTATCTGCTTTTTGAAAAATATTCCATCCCCATTCGTGCGATGAATCAATGTCATATAATTTTTGAAAATACTGCCCGAAGGATAATACTGGCAATGCTATAAGCATCGCCAGTATTATTATTCTGATTTTTGCTTTCATAACCAAATCATTTATGGCTGATACACTAACCTGATTTGTGTCCCCGGAGCGTCTCTCCGCTCCTTCAGCGGAGGACTCTCCGGTTCGCGCAGGGCAAATAACACCGCCGACTACACACTCTTTATCTCCACTTTTCATAGATCCAATCATTTGAGTGTAAC